>Ga0075119_1000928_pt1 | contig 14786 bp, 7 predicted proteins | sample AntAceMetag02UK9_FD_69791 | JGI IMG/M metagenome (GOLD analysis project Ga0075119, IMG submission 69791) | Saline lake microbial communities from Ace Lake, Antarctica - Antarctic Ace Lake Metagenome 02UK9 | ecosystem: Environmental > Aquatic > Non-marine Saline and Alkaline > Saline | place... | reverse complement strand
AGATGTTCAACTGGACAACTTCATTACGCTTTGTACGTATGATGCTACAAATGGAAAACCATACTTCCGTGACCATAATGACTTCCTTGCCCGCCGAGATGATGCGGACGCAAAGAAGGTGTATGTCGCTGTAATTGAAGAACTCAGTCGAGATAATTTCGAACTGATAAGAAACCTGCCAGAGAACAAGTGGCTACTAGAGCACAAGTTAATTGACAAAAATGGTGCCGCAATTTCTGAAGAAGTTTTAAAACTGCTTGAAGATGAAGAGGAACTAGAAGTAGTTATTGGAGAGGATAAAGCTGAGTAATGGCTAGACAGTTTGTAATTAATGGAACGGCCGTAATTAAGAAGGTCAAGTTATCGCAACAAGCACGTAGCGCACTACAGAATATTGCTATTTCTGTGGATACGACACAGGTGCAGCGTTCGCTTTCTAGACTCGGCACATCCATTCAGCAAACTATCCGCCCACTCCGAAACCTAGGTAGAGGTTCGGCTGGTGTCAACAGATTAGCGAGTAGCATGGGAAACGTTGCTAGTGCCACCGGCCGAGCCAATACCAATCTTAAGAAGACAGATATTCTTCTATTCCAGGTACTACGTAAGGCCTCGGCTTTCCGTGTATCAACAATTATCATTAATGGATTCTTTAACGCCTTCTCAGAAGGTCTAAAGTTCACTATTGAATTTGACGCAGCCCTACGTAACATCAACAAGATTCTACGTACGACTGATGCTGACCTAACTGCTTTCGGTAGTAGTCTGATTGCTGTTGCAAGAGACTTCAACCTAGCAGCAGAAGAAGTTGCCAAGGGTGCCCGTACTGCCGCGCAGGCAGGTATCGCTGGACAGGGAGCTTCTGCACAAGAACAACAGGTCGCTACTCTTGGCCTAGTTCGTAAAGCTGCCCTACTAGCTGCAACATCGACACTAGAATTTGAGCAAGCACTTGAAACACTACTTGCCGTATCGAAGCAGACTGACCAGAGCATTTCAGGTGCCGCAGTAACAATTGCTAAGTTCGCCGCTGTAGAAGATGCTGCCGCTGTAGACGCCTCGGCTCTTGCTGAAGTATTTAAGCGTGCTGGTACAACTCTATCGCAGAACTTCGGACCAAACCTAAACGACGCAATCGGACTTATCTCGGCTGTATCTGAACGTTCGCGTCAGAGTGCATCGGTTGTTGGTACGTTCTTCAAGACACTTGGTGCCCGACTATCGGGTGCTAACTCAGAGGCCGTGTCTGGACTAAAGAAATTAAACATTTCTATTGAAGACTCAAACGGTAACCTTAAGAATCTATCGGTACTACTAGGTGAAATCAGAGAAGCAACTAAGGGGCTTGGAGCACAAGACCTTGGTGAAGCTCTTGGTCAGATTGGTGGAGTACGTCAGGCAGAACTATTCAGAATTGCTTTGGAATCTGGTGGCAGAGCGCAAGAACTTGCAGCCGCTGCATCTCAGGGTGTTGCTACACAAACCAGAAAAGCAGCAGAAGAAAGTGCGAAGTTTGAAACCTCACTTAACAGAATCAAGCAAACATTTAATGAGATTGTTAATGACCTAAGAAATGGCCCACTTTCTAGTGTATTTAAAGACCTTGCAGATGGACTTGAAGGCATAGTTTCATTCTTTAAGAATCTCGACTTTAGTGCTCTTGGTGGACTTGGCGCAGGTATTCTGGGTGGTGGAGTAATCAATCAGCTAACTGGTGGTGGATTATCATCATTCGGAGGTAATGATAACAGTAAGAGCGAACGCGAAAGACTTAAGCGTGTTTCAAATCTTGGTAAAGCACGACAGAAGATTCTTGCACGTAACAACTCAATCCTTCGCAATAACAGCAGCCGTATGCAAGTGCTTGGCAAGGGCCTTCGTGGAGTTAATAAGGCACTCCCAGCATTCGAAGCTAAGACCATTGCGCTATCAGTCGGTATTGGATTCTTGGCCGAAAAGCTACGCAATCTAGGTAAAGAGTCTGATAACAAGATTGTCTCAAAACTTGGAGAAGTTGGTGGAACCTTTGCACAATTCTTACCATTCGGACCAAAAATTGCTTCCTTAGCAGTTCTTGTTCAGGAGACTGTTGGTAATTTTGAAAAAATTATTACAGTATCTAGTGCTCTTGAGGGTAACCTTGAAGCGAATGCAAAGCTACTTGAGCGAGGTCAAAATGACATTTTTAAAGGTAACGGAGGCGCTGACCCACAAGGCGCAGCATCACTTCGTAGACGAGCACAGGGTGAAATATTCGATAACGGCATTAATGGTGGTAACGACGCACAAGCTGACTTACTAGCCGGTAAGTTCGCCGCTATTGTTGAAGAGGCCGTAAGAGGTATTGATACAAAAGACCCAGCAAGTGTAGATGTTGCTAAGAAGAAGATTCAAGAGTTTATCCTTGCAGGACTTGAAGGTGCTGAATTTGAACAGTTATCAGGCCTTAAGAGCTTCGCTGCCTTTATTGATAAATTAGATGGAGACTTAAAGGATACGTTTGCAATTGCTGACGCAGATGCATTTAGTACCTTAAGTGAAACAATTCTACAAACAACTATTCGCCTTGGAGAGTTTCGTAATGCAACTACCCAATTCTCAGATGGACTTGCAGCTATTTCAAAGACACAGTTAGAACAAGAACTTAAGCTAATTACTGCGCGACAAAAGGCATCAGAAAGCATCGCAAATGTATTTAACGCAGAACAAGAGCTGTTCAATTCACGTATCGACGCTGGAACAGCAACAGAAATTTCACAGGCAATTTCACTAGAACGTGAGCTTGCTAATACTAGAATTGCAGCCATTACAGAAGCTAACAGGGCTATTGAACAAAAGGAAAAGAGAAGACTCCAACGTGTCCTTCAGGGTAGTCAGGAGAAGCTAGCACTTCAACTAGATTTACGAGACCAGAATGCTAATGACCCAGGTAGAGGCAGTGGTCAGAAGATAGGTAGTCTAAATAAGCAATTTGATGAGTTGAGTGTAGCCATTAAGAAAAACCAAGACGTTATTGCAGGAACAATCCGTTCTCTTGCAAGTGGCAACATTGGTGCTACTGCTCTTGCAAAGGTTGAGAAGAACCTACTTGAAATTCGTCAACTTGAAGTTAATCTTATTCAACAGGAGCTATCAAGCCGTTCGGCTGCCAATGATGCTCGTCGAACAGAAATTGCAAGAAATATTCAAGTTTCACAGTCACTTACACAGTCAGCATTGACTGAAGCTAATGCTCGCGAAAAGTTACAGTCAGCAATTGCAAACAAAAACGACCCAGTTGGTGACGTTGACGGCGAGGTTGCAAATAGAAAGCGAGTTCTTGAGTTTAGACTTGCGGGTATCCGTTCAGAAATTTCAGCACTTCAACAGCTAGAAGCAACTGCGCTAGAAGTACGTAAAGCGGAACAGCTTGACATCATTAAGAGATTAGAGTCAACACGAACAGGTGTTGCATCTAAGGATGGAGATGTTGACGCAGGTGTCGGCAGAGCCAAGAAGATTATCGAGAGTATTGGTAGTATTCAAGTCAACAACGGTAAGCGCGTTCAAGGTCTCCTAGTCAAACAAGCCCTATTAGAAGGTAAGATTCGCGTCACCGCTATCGACGGTTTACGTCGTCGTCTTGATGCTGCCCGTAAGGTTGAGAAGGAACGTCTTGCCGCTGCCGGTAAGTTACTAAACGTAAGTAAGGCAATCAAGGAGTCTGTGGCAAGTATCTTTGAGGCACAGAAATCACTTACTGATTCCATTCGTACTAAGCTTGAAGAAGCAGCAAATGAAATTAAGAGTAAGCGTGGAGCACTGTCAACTGCATTCGATGGTCTTGCTTCTGCACGAGAAGCATTGATTGACGGAAGCCGTGACGCCGCAGGTGCGTTTGCAGACTTCAACACTGAAGTTGCTAAAGCAGCAATTGCAGCCGATAAGATTCTAGGTAAGTTCTCAGGCCTAAGACAACAGGCAGGAGCGCTTAACTCAGCACTAAACGAAACAATCGACGCAGCAGCCCGCGCTGGTGCATCGGAAGAGAAGCTTTCAGAGCTACGTAAGGACGCGGCCGAACAACAGCTATCTCTATTCCAGAAGCTACTTTCTGACAGCCAAAGTAAGGCGGAGTCATTCTTTACCTCATCTGGTGAGGACAGACAAGGCTTTGTTCAAGGTCTAGCATCAATTCAGCAAATCGCAGGACAGTTCGGTGGAAACATTGATAACTTCCGTGGTCTGGACGAGGGCGCACTAAATGACCTTGGTCGCTCACTAATCAGTCTACCGCAAGAGGTTCGTCAGAACATCGCCGGAGCACTTGGTCAGCTACCAGATGGAGTTCAGGTTGCAGGACTAAATCAAGATGAGATTAAAGAAATTCTTCAGGGCGCTTCTCTCGGTGAATCCGAAGAAGTTGGCATTGAAAGACTATCAGATACAATTCAAACAGTCGCAGACTTGACACGTCAGGTTGCAGACCTTAACACGTCACAGCTAATCACCTCACAAAGAGGACTAGCAGAACTACAAGCTGGAGTTGCCGAAGCGCGTGAGCAGGTACTCATTTCTAAGAACGCACTATCTCAAGCTAAGTTAGACGCAGTAAGAACACAGGCAGCCATCCGTGATGTTGTTGCAACCCTTAATTCTCAAATTGGAGAATCAAGAGAATCATTCAAGAACGATGCAGCACAAATCGCAGCAACAATCAAAGACCCTGCGGAACGCCAAGTGAAGCTACTAGAACTTATGGTTGAATTCCAGAAGCAAGCAGCAGGAAAGATTAGTAATACAGCGGGACTTGTCGGCAGCGTGACTCCTAATTCAGCAATTGAAACTACTAACACTCGTCTTCCAGGTGTCATTAATGGCCCAGGTACGGCTGGTAGAGAAATCACGGAGAACATTTCAAAAGGAATTGAAGAAGCAAACAGAGAGCTGAGAGCTGAGATTACAGGATTGAAGACTGTTCTAAGTGGAAACTTTACAGATAATATTGTTCGTAGCATTGAAGCCACAGAGAAACTAGCATCAGAATTCAGAGCATCTGCCGCAAGCGCAGTTCAAGATGTAAAGGCAGAGCTTAACATTGACAATACACAGAAAATCAATATCTCAGGTGCAACAGAGATTGTGGAATCAGTAATTCGCGCACTTGAGACAAAGGACTTTGTCACACAACAGGACCTGACGGAAATTCAGAAGGTGCTTGCGAAGGTAATCGAGGACCAGATTAACGCTGGCATCACTCGTCCTAACAGAGCACTTGGAGGTTAATAATGGCAGACATCATTTCAGTACCATCTAGATTCGGTTCTCCTTATTGGGAACTATATTACGGTGGTCAAAGACTGCATCCAGCGCCGCTCATTTCCTTTAACCGTTCCTTTAACCGTAACGATAATGATGAAGCACTGTCCTATGAGGATAAGTGGACTCTTAAGGGTCTATACCTTAACCAGCCATCAGGTTGTTATGAAGACATTGTAGAGAACCAAACAAATATTAAGAATATCTTCGCGCAAGATGGACTCGAACTAACTATCCAAGCTGGTGCTGCTCACCAGAATCTTCCATCCGGGACTTTAGTCACTAGTGGAGTTTACCCATATGTTGACTCACTTGACCTTCCAGAAGGTAACGACCAGTTCTCTCGCTTCAACTATGAGGTAACACTTGTTGCTAAGGTTGCAGCCAGTGGTGCAGATGGTGCAGTTGAGTCTGCATCAGACACTTGGTCCTACGAAGAAGTTGCAGAGAACGCAACAACAACAGTAATACACTCAGTAGCTGCTGTAGGTATCAATACTGCGGTCAGCGGAAACCCGAGTAACTCTTTAGCTAATGCTAGAGACTTCGTGTTCTACAGACTTGGAACAGCTAACGCACCCGCAGAGTTCCCAAACTATGTTGTCCCAGGAGATGTTAGCGGAGTAGCAAACAATCTGTTTGAGTTCCAACGTAGCCGTACAGAATCAATTGATATAGAGACCGGTTCGTACGAGGCTAAGGAAACATTCGTATATGTTAGTGGTGTTCTACCATTTGCTGACGCACAAACATTCCAGTATGACAAGGACTCAGAAGGTATTGTAAATATCTCAGCTCAAGGTACAGTTCAAGGTTACCCACGAAGCGACGGGACTAAAGACCCATTCGCAGCGTTCTTCAATGCACAGAGTGGTTACCTAAATACAATCCTACCTTCGCTACCTGCGCTAGCTTCTGGCTTATACACAGACTACAGCGGTTCAGGAACACTGTCTGTTCAGAACCCACAGTCAATTAATATCACAGAAAATAGATTCCTAGGAACTCTATCATATACTATTCAGTACACAGACGACCCAAGTGAGAATTTGCCGTCAGGTATTGTAGAGCAAACAATGAATGTTAGCCGTAAGGACGGTATCCGTCTAATGGTGTCGCACGTAATCCCACAGAGAAGACTTGGAAATATCCTTCAGGATATCGGAACTTCTACTCCTGGGAGTCTTGCTATAACATGCTCTGCTAAGTCAGAGAATACAGGTGACGTTATTGCAGACGTTAACAGGTCTATCTCTCACTGCCAAGACCTTGTGAATCAGAACAGACCAAATGCTGCGGAGTTTATTAATCTAAGATTACTAGACGTTACGCAGGACCACAGTAAAATTGATTTGACAGCGAATGTGACTGTCTCATATGAGTTTATCATGGACCTCGCAACTGTAAATAGTCCTAACTCAGACATCATCCTCTTCCCGATTGCACCTTAATATGCCTATCACAGTCCCAACACTAGACATTATTCAGTTTGACAACGCCATCGACCCTTCAGGTACTCGTGACCTTGGAGCGGGAGCAAGCGGTTTTGTCAAATTTCTAACTACTTCTTCCTCTGGACATCTAGACTATGGTTTCGTAAACGTTACCAATAGCGGTGTTCTTGCAGGTACAAAGATGTTACTATTTAGACCAGTGAATCTCGGAAGTGCCCAAGAGGTTTATAACTTCCGTTTCCATCTTAATTCAATCAGTTCTTGGTCTACTGGTACATATCAATTCTTATGGAATAAGGCTAATCACTTCGCAAGTGGTGTCAGTCTCCTAACAACAAATGATAATATTCCAACCTCATTGCCGGGTACAAGTAACGTACTCTCGACAGCGAGTGGAACTTATATTCAGGCTGTGGCCGAGTCAGGTGTATCTCAGTATATCTACCTCGACCTGTTCGTGGGCGTAGACGTGCCTGTAGGCACCTATGGCGGACCGGGCAATGGCGGCTTCCGTTATAAACTTACGTACGATTTTGTTTAGGGTAATGTATGAACTGTATTGAATGTGGAAATAAAAAGACTAAGTATGATAGAAACTTACCTTGTCACAAGTGTTATATTAAGCGCCGTAATATAGAATTAGATTCTGTTGGCGGAAGAGTATGTAAGAAGTGTGCTAACTGTCATGCTATAAGAACTGAGATGAGAAGATAATGCCATTTCTAAGTGGAATCCAAGGAAGTTATGTTTACGGAGAACTAAACTCACCAACTACTCAATTCTTTGAGTGGGACGTGAGAGAAACGTCTTCACCTGCCGGGTCAAGACACATATATGCTGGTCATCCTGCATGGGTAAAAGAACTAGGCGCTGAAACTGCCAAAGCTCTTGAGTTTGAAGATGTTATATTAGACTTCGCCAACAGTAACTTAGGTGGAGTGTACCAAGGTCGTGTCCAGGCGTTTACTTTCGGACAGACTAACGATAATTTTAGTGTCTCGAACCTTCGTTTCTGGATGCCTTCAGGTACGGCTCTCAATCCGGCCTCTGGATATCTTGAGTTTGCAGCGTCTGGAACTTGGATTCCAAATGCAGTTCTACCTTCGGGTGCTGGCACGGAGATTCCATCCACTCTGCCCACGCTTCGGAATGTCTTGAGACAGGATGACTTGCTCGGCAATCTCGAACTTTCAGGAGACAGTGACCAATCTCAGTTTGTCTACATGGCTCTGAGTGTTGTCTCTGGGATGCCACTTGGTCAGTATGGTCTCAACTCCAATGGAGACTTAGCATTCAGAATGACGTATGATTGGTATTACAAGTTTCAAGGGTCAGGGAGTATGACCTAAAGTATCTTATATCTATTTACGCATGGCCTCTACGATTGGTTAGCGTAAGGTCTTATATATACTTGTTTATTCGTTTGGAGAAGGCTTGAGACTTTAAGAATCTTTTTCACATCCTGTCCTCCCTTTTCTAATATACCATAGACCAATACCCCTTGACACCCTGTTTTTTGGAATTTAGTGAGTAAGTCACTGTTATTGAGAATCTGGGGCCAAAATCGTCCGAATCTGGGCAAAAATCGTCCGAAAAGGTGTATTATATTATCAGACGACAGAGCGCGTCGGGTTCTATTGCTCCTCCATTTTTGAGTCCAGAGCCACCCGAAGCCCAACGACTCAAAGACAAAAATGCTAAAATTACGCATTTTGACCAGAAATTTATTTAAGGAGAAAATTATGCCATCAGCAATTAAAGCAGGAATCTCAGCAGCCGGCGCAGCAGCCAACGTAATCAACGTTGTTCACGCGCACCTAGGCCGCCGTATGGTTCGTTCGAACGTTCTTACTCGCGCCGTCCTAAGCCGTGTAGAGCTAAACGAAGCAGACAAGATTGATTCATACACAGTCGTAACTGTATAGTTATAGACCATAGTCTTAGACTAAGCCTAACCCGGTCTCGCCTTGCGCGGGGCCGGGTTTTGGTGTATAATAAGCATGTACTGTACGTACAGGAATAGGATAAAAGTATGTTTAAGGTAAAGGATAAAGTCATTATTTGGGGCGACTCACAATTCCCTCTCCCAGAGGAGGTCGCTGATAAAACTGTAACCAAGGTATACGGTACAGCAACAGCCGGACTTCTATCAGGTGCCGGTATTCTAGTCAAGACCAGAGGTCATTCCGTAGAGTACATGACTTGCTCTGGATATCACGCAGCAGGACATCTTGTTGGAGACGTACCAGCAGCAGGCGAAATTGTATATACTAGAGAGCAATTAGAGCCAAGAGCCCCACACAAATCATTTACATTAGTTTCAGAGAAGAAGATTCAGAATCAACTCAACTGGATTAATGTTGAATTCACTGATGGCACCCTGTTCATTCTATGTCCATTCACACTCCAATATGAGGTTCAAGTAAATGCCTAATCTTACCGTTTCACCGGGTGCATCACAGTATTACTCTGGGGTCTTCCCTCAGACGTATGTACTGCCAAATATCAGAGAGAATCCTACATGGGTATCTCAATGGAAGTTTGACGATATCACCAGCGGCAGCGGACTAGACTCTCAGAATTTAAACCACCTTGTAGCATCAGGAACGCCAACTCAAGTTGCTGGTTTTCGTCAAAGTAGTGGAGTACAATTCAATGGCACTGATTCTTGCTTCTATTTAGAATGGTATAATGGCTCTGGTATTGGTCCATTGATTCGCACAGGTCGTGACCCATACCCTGGTAATCCAGACGGAGTAAGTCAAGCTCCTACACAAGACCCACACTTTGGCTTTATGTGTTCGATGTATGTTGACGACTTTACGAATGACCAAGTCATCCTAAGTAAGTGGAACGAAGTTGGTGGCGACAGAGAATACATGATTGGTATTAGCCCATCCGGTGGTATCTTTGTTCAATGTAAAACAACGACAGGTACAATCACAGTTGCAGAAACTGATGTTGTAGGCGGCATGATTCCTTCGGGTCAGTGGTTTGACTTCGCATTCGGACTTCACGGGGTAGACTCAACATCTTCAAGTTCAGGCCCAGGGTTCACAGTATTCGTAAACGATACAATATGGCACAGCGCATACGGCTTTCCTCTAACAGTCGAAGAGGTCAATGCTTCAGGTATATTTTGTATTGGAGCCGCAGACGTAAACGGAGTAGAGCCATCTGGGTTCTTTACAGGCCGAATGGAAGATTTTAGATGGCTTAATGGAGCAAGTGTTGCAGTATCAGAATACAACGCATTTGTTTCTGGAGTTACACCACTAGCAGCATACCCTGCATTAAATGATTTAAACCCATATCTTGGCATGCACTTCCAAATGAATGCTCTACCATCTGGTAATGTTCCTCATAGAATTGAAGACCAATATTACATTGAGGAAAGAAAGTCACTCCAGCATGTATATGCATCTGGCACACAACTACGCGAAGCTTCTCAAAGGTTAGAGCCTGGGGCAGCAGACGGAACTCATGGAAGCGGTATTGCCTTTATTGGACCAACTGCAAATGCAGGAACTGCCTTCTACACTAGACCTAATGGATATATTCCAGCAAATGGTGGCATTGTTCCAAAAGGGTCATTCTCAATTATGTACTGGATTCGTCCGCACTATGCAGGGACACAATCTTCTACGTTTCTTGGATGGAAGCAAGTTACTACAGTTAATGGACCATATAACCTAGCACTTGGAAATATGGTACCAAGCATTACCTGTGGATTTGACCACAATCAAAAACCAAGCTTTGAGGGAGCTAAAATTTCATCTGGTGTGTGGACACATATAGCACACGTTGTAAATTATGAAGAGGGTATTGTACATACTTATCAATCTGGAATCTGGAATAAGAGCAATGAGTTCCAAACTTCTGGACTATGGTCAGGAAAACTTGTTGCTATACAAGCTTTTAGAATGTTTCATCAGACTACTAATACAACCGCTTATGGTCTGTCTGGTATCTTAGATGAGATTGCAATGTTCCACTATCCAATGACCTCTGGTCAGATTGGTGACATTTATCAAAGTCAGTCAGGATTCTTTGTTCCTGGTAGTGCTACAAGTGAAACACAGGGCATTTATGTCGGCGGTGTAGATATTGATATAGGCTCAGGACATATTGGCGGATACCTAGTCACCGGTGTTAGCGCATCTGGTACTATCGGTGGATATGTTAGCGGCGTACCATACTTTGAGTCCGGTATGCTTGGTGGCTACATTCGGACAGGTGTATCAGCATCTGGTTCACAAGGTGGTTATATTAAAAGTATTCTCGACACAAGCGAGTCACTTGGTGGTTGGATAAGAGCATCAGGCGCAGCAGGGCTGTTCGAGGGTGGCTATATCAGAGGAGTAGAGACCGTTGATGAAACATCTAACTTCGTAGCATTCTACAATATCATTGGTAGAGATAAAGACGAGTTCGATGCACAAGTACAAGTTGCTAAGTCTCTTGGTCTTGACTTTGATGCTATGGCTGTTCTTTATCGAGAAGAGAAGAAGCCCGGCACTCTTATGATTAATCCACCAATTGCATCTAGTGGACACACTGGCTCACCAGTGACAGTTAACTTTGAGGCCCGAGCATCAGGATTACAGGATAAGAATATCTTCCGAACTTTCTGGTTCTTCAGCGATGATACTTCAACTTCTGGTTCAACACTAACGGCTTCTGGTACTTATAGTACAGAGCACACATTCGCAGAGTCAGGACTCTTTGATGTTCTCTTCGTTGCCATTGATGACAAGGGACTAATCAACTCCTCTCGTACGCTCGTTAACACTGCTGCTAACGCAACACTACCACAGATTAGACTTACAGCAACACCACAGTCTGGACTAGCTCCGCTTGAGGTTGCTTTTAGTGGTATTATTGATTCAGCACCAACCGAGATTAGAGATAGTTATGTGTACTTTGGGGACGGTACTCGTTCTGCAAGCGTCAATTCTATCTATAAGATGTATCCGGTTATAGGTTGTTATATACCGGTATTTAGAGTTCGTGACGCAGAAGGATTCATCGTGACTGATTCAATAGTGATTGGAGCGAACAACTAATGACCGCATCATATATCGACGTACTATCAGGCGACCAAACTCCTTTCTTTGGTATTCCATTCCCAAGCGGACAGATTCCAGTAGGAGAGCCAGGGTCAGACCTACTTGCCTTCTTAGTTGGAATGCGAGCAACATTCGGATTCAACTCAACTCCTCATGGTTTTGAACTAGACTTTATTCCTAGCGGAACAGGTTATGGTCACGGTGCGTCTGGAAATCTTCCAGCAATTAACAGTACGATTGAGATGCAAATCTCTGGCTTCTATCTAAAGGGTAATATTACACACGCGGACTGGGACTCAGGTGCTGGTGGTACAACTATGAGTGTTATCCTAAGAGACACACGTACAACGCTAGACCAGTATCAAATTACTACAGAAGACCTTGCTGGAGACGTTCCATCAGGTGTAGTTTCTATTCCTAGAGAATGGAGAGAAATTAATGGTATCTCGGGACCACAGTCTAGAACTTGGAACGCCCGTGGTGTAACAAAGACAGAGCTAGAAGCTAACGACCCCAACTTCTTAGAGTATCAACGCATTATTAGTCGTGGAGCAACATACCCACAGATGGTTGCAGCTATTGAAAGCAGACTTGGCTCTGGTGTTTCTAGTAAGCTACCGCCTGCTGCGGAAATTCAGCCCAACATCGGAACAGATATCAACTCACTACGATTCAAGTTCGGTATGCAGTCACTTCGCAAGCTGATGGATGACGTAACACTAGACACTGCATTCGAGTGGTACTGGAATATGCAAGAGGAAGAAATTGACTTAATTAACAAGCAAGCCCCATTCACTATCCCTGAAGATAGAATTATAACTATCATTGATGGCTTCGGCGGTTCCGGTATTGAAAACGTAAAGGGAATCTCTTACGGTATCGACAAGCTTAACGAATCAACTCGCGTAGAACTTCTTGGTGCTCGCCAAGAGGGTATGATGAATAGTAAATTACTTTCACCTATCGACGGACTAGATACTGTATATGATGGAGGACTAACAAACCCATCAGGCGCACTTCTCTTTGAGGCCGCATGGCATATGTTAACCGTTGGTTTCTACGATGCAGACGGATTCTACAGAACATACGTTCCAACCGAGAAGGAACTACAGATGTCACTAGCTGGCATTGAACAATGGTCTTACTTCAAGATTTATCAGTCTTCACCATCTCCGTCAGGCTGGGCTTTAACAGCAGACGCTGGTAGTGTTGCTGCACAGCATCTAGACTTCCAGAGCCGACTCGACCCAAGACAGCCGATTGCAGAAATTCTAAACAACCCAGAGACAAATATTCGCGTCATCAATAACCGTCGCGATATTAACAATAATTGGACGCTAGAATTCTTCAGCAGAGTATCACAACACGCATCCCGACACTATGGCAAGAGTTATGTCGCGACTCACGGACTAACATATGATGACCGTGTATATGCCCTCGCTGCCGAAGCATGGTGTGATGTTGAAAATCGCAGACAAGACCAGACACAACCATTCGTAGATGATTATGAAATTGACAGAAGATATGGCCCTGTATCTCCATTCTTCAACACAAGAAATAATAAGGTTGGAGCACACTGTGTGCTTCCATCAGGAACGGTATACGGACCTCTAGGAGAGGACTCACCAGCTTCATTCATTCAATGGACCGAGGATGCGAAACCGTTTAACCCAAGCGGCACAGGCGAACACTACATCCCAGTACAAATCACCACAGTCGGTCAGCGAGTAATGGACCCTCGTCGAGAAGAATCTTTCTCTTTTGAAGACTTCCCAGAAGGAACACTATGGTGTCAACTTCCATCACTAGCAGCAAGTGGTATTGAAACAGATGATGTACTAGGAAACTTAGCCACATTAACTGAACTAGGACTTGCTCTTGGACAGTCAGGATTAATTGACTTAATCGACCCACGAACAGTTGTTGTTCCATATACTTACTTAAGCGGAGTTGCAGTTCCAGTAATATCATCAGAAAGATATGGTAGAACATATCCAACCGGATGGTCATCTGGTGTTGCCGACCCACTTACTGGGCCGAACGTAATCATTGAAGATGCATTATCACCTTGGTCTGAATTCCCAGAAGGTTCTGACACTTCTATCACAAAACTAAATCGTAGAGCATTCGACTATATCAATAGCCATCGTTCCATTCAAGAAGATGCACAGTTCGTAAATATCAGTCAAGTTGGTCTGCCACGCATCTCGTTTGATACGTTCGCAGTACAGTCAGTCAATAGTTCAGGATTATATGGTGAAAGAGACCACGGTGTTAATGAAGTTAATATCTCATACGGTGCCGGTGGACTTGAAACACAATATAAAGCTCAATCATTCTTCGTAACTCCTCGTAAGCCAGGGCCTCTTGAGGACCGAACGCGCGCAAGACTTGAAGGTGTGATTCAGCCTATTGATTTCAGTGACCTTGGTAACTTCTTAGCAGGACTACCAGATACAAGTGTAACTGACCCCGACCCATTCACTAATGGTGGAGGCTCACAACTGAATTTTGACTTTGAACGTCAAGAGGCATGTGAAGTGATTTCAATTAATAACATCTTTAATGAAGCAGCTTGTTCTAAGGTACTAGGCGGCCAGTCATACCCAGTAGAGGAAAGATACTATGTGCAGATTACACGCCGTGCACAATTTGTTGCTGGGCAGACAAACGTAACGTTCCCAATTGGAACCTCAGCACATGGTCATACACTTAACTCACTTGATGTTATAACAGTGGTACTACCAGATAGCAATCAGGTTCCACGTCAGAATATCCTGTCAACCGAACTTGACCAGCACACCGTTATTGTAGATAACCAGAACTCTGACGCATTCGTTGGTACTATTATCATCAGTAACCGTGAAGGTGCAGTTAGACCTACCAATCAGACAATTAGAAATAGTGAAGAATCAGTAACAGACCAAGGTGTTACTTGTCTAGACGGATATCTTAACGTTGGCGA
>Ga0075119_1000914_pt1 | contig 14952 bp, 10 predicted proteins | sample AntAceMetag02UK9_FD_69791 | JGI IMG/M metagenome (GOLD analysis project Ga0075119, IMG submission 69791) | Saline lake microbial communities from Ace Lake, Antarctica - Antarctic Ace Lake Metagenome 02UK9 | ecosystem: Environmental > Aquatic > Non-marine Saline and Alkaline > Saline | place... | reverse complement strand
GAAAGGCCAAAATATCAACTTCAGCAAACGCAGTGCCGGCATGGGTAGTTTACAAAGCGTGATGTGGGAAGACGGCATGTTTTATGGCTATTCCGACCCCAGACGGCCAGGTGCCAAAGCTGTTGGCGTGGATTAAATAACAAAGTTTCAATAAAAGTGTTTCGATAAAAGAGAATAAATCAAAGAGATTGTATAAAAGAGGTTAGGGTAATTCAGGCACTAGTTTAGTTATTCTGACCTCTGCTTTGGTGTCTTCACCACGAGAAAATGTAGGCCGCTCAAACCGAGCTGAATTTCAATACAGACCAAGGTGATTGAAAGTCAGCCGGCTAGTATTCACAAGTTAACTACCCAAATAAAAAGCATTCCGATTCGGTATTTAGCCATCGCCGATGCCTACCGCAAGATGCAAAAGCTTATAGTAAAAACTAGCAGTAAAAGCTAATAGTAAAAGCCTGTGGGAAAAATTCTCGATGGCTTTTATCAATCCTAGCAGCCCTCTCCAGATTGAATAGATGGTAAAGCCAAACAGTGTATCGAGAGATTCTACAGAGGGTTGTGTGGTGCTTTTCTGCTTTTAAGTAGGCCTATGTCTTTAACGGACCATGTTTTGAATAGGGCCTTTTTTGAATAGCTCATGGGCCAAATTCATGCAGGTTGAGGAGCTAACTGACGAGCATTTACAGCGGCCAATTGTATAGATCTTTGTGGGATTTTAAAAAATTGAAAATAACTTCGAAAGCCCGCGGATAATAATCCTTGCATCCCAGGGCGCTGATTTTAATGGCTTTATCAAACCTACGAGCAGCTCTAAGGTTCTGAATAATATAGTGAATTTTGCATACCGGATGCCTCGCCAATTAGAAAATAGTTTGCCAACCGTAAAGATCAGGGGTTACTATCGCAGCATGAGATTGTACAAATCAAAGGGTTTAGCGCTGTTTTTACTGATTGCCATATGCGGGCAAGTCGCCGCGTACCCTTTATTAATGTGTCCAGACATGGATTCCATGCCTGAAATGAATAGCACTGTCGAGCAATCTTTGAGTATGGATCATCACGCTAATCATGGTGCGGATAACTCCTCACAAAGCGGTGAAACTGAAAATCATATTTGCAAGCTGTGTGTAAGCTGCAGCTCTGTATCAACTTCTGAGTACGCTTCGCCTAACAATCAATTGATCTCTGATCTCACGATTGCCCACTACACAAACCCCCTGCCAAACTCAAGCTTAGAAAACCCCTTTAGACCCCCGATAGCGACCTAACATGGGATTAGTGCGTCTGCACTTTCTGTATAGGCCTGTATAGACAACTCTATTAAGAATAGCTCTTCGCTCTAATTCAGTTCCGGCTCTCATTTGAGATCGGCTGTTTTTCTATTGTTATGGATTTTTAAGCGAAGAGTACTGCAATGAATATTTTCAAATTAAGACTGTTTTTAGTTTCCTTATTATCACTTTTTTTCAACCTTGCGGCGGGCATCAGTTTGGCACAAGGTCAGAGTAAGCTGTCATTGGAACAAGCTATCTCTCGCGCATTGACAGATGACGATTGGATAATCGCTAATAGACAAATAGAACTATCATTGTCCGAGGAATCTATATCGGCGGGCCAACTTCCAGACCCTAGAATGTCTATTGGTTTATCAAACCTGCCTCTTGATACCTTTAACTTTAATCAAGAACCCATGACTCAGCTTCGAATCGGTATCAATCAGACCTTTCCGCGAGGCGACACGCTGGAACTACAACAACGTCAGAAAATGCAGCAAAGTGAAGTAAACCCTTTTCTGCGGGATGACCGTAACGCCAATGTAGCGCTACAAGTATCAACTTTATGGCTGAATACTTTTTTAGCTCAACAGTCTATTGAACTGATCGAAAATGACAGAGAGTTGTTTGAGCAATTGGTTGATCTCACCGGAGTTAGATACACATCCGCAACAGGACTGGCGCGACAACACGATTTAGTGAGAGCCCAGTTAGAGCTAACCCGACTAGATGACCGGCTAGCAATGCTTCGCCTGTTACAAAACACAAACAAGCAAAAGCTGTCGCAGTGGCTGCCCTATCAACTATTGAGTATGCCGCTGTCTTCGGCAACGCCAGAAATTGAAGCACCATCAACCCACTTGACAAGTTTAAGTCAAGCAACCGGATTTTTTGCTAATCACCCAACAGTACGTGCACACGACAAGCGAATCCAAATCGCTCAAACAAAAATTGCGTTGACGCAGCAGAGCTTAAAACCATCGTACAGTGTCGGCGCATCTTATGGGTACAGAGATAACGCCCCTATGGGAATACAGCGGGCAGATTTTATCACTCTGGACTTGAGCTTCGATATTCCCTATTTCAGCGAGAAACGACAGAAACCAATGATCCGAGCTTCTCGCTATATCGCCTCTGCCAGACAAACCGAACGAATTCTTCTGCTTAAAGAATTGTTTTCAAACTACCAACAAGCAAACGCTCAACTCGATGTGCTCAATGAGCGAAAAGCGCTTTTTGAAGACACGCTCTTAGATCAAATGAGCGATTTAACAGAGACAACATTGTCGGCATACACCGCTGATGAAGGGGATTTTGAAGAAGTAATGAGGGCTTTTATTGGCGAGCTAAACACCAAAATTGAACTTCTTGAGATCGATATTCAGCGCCTTCAAGTAATTTCAAGGCTTAACTACCTAACTGCAGCCGCAAATTAAGGAGATACGTAAATGACAAACAAATTATCATTCATAATTGTGGCGGGAGTGACAGGCGCGATCGTTGGCGGGGGCATGAGTTTCCTTTTGACTAACTCTGGAGAAGTAGCCGAACAGGCAACCGCAAAACCACTTTATTGGGTTGCGCCCATGGACCCATCCTACCGCCGAGACCAGCCAGGACAATCCCCCATGGGCATGGAGCTAGTGGCTGTTTACGACAATGGAGAAGACAGTTCAGTTGGCGAAGGCGTAGTGTCTATTTCTCCTGTGGTTGAAAACAACCTTGGGGTTCGCACTGGCAACGTTGAACTAGGGCCTTTCAAGAGCAGCATTAGAACGGTTGGTTATGTTCGCTTTGACGAAGATAGGCTTATACACATGCATCCGCGGATAGAAGGCTGGATTGAAGAGCTAAATGTAAAAACTGTAGGCGACTTTATTGATGATGGCCAGCCCATTTACTCAATTTATTCACCAGAACTTGTAAGTGCTCAAGAAGAATTACTTCTTGCCATGAACCGCGATAACCAGCGCCTAGGACTTGTTCAATCCGCTGAGGAACGCTTGCTGGCATTACAAGTCCCGCAAAGCCTTATTGATCGAATCAGAAACGAGAAGCGTGTATTTAGAAATGTGACCGTGTATGCGCCTCAGGGCGGCGTAGTCGCAGAACTTGGTGTGCGAGAGGGGCAATTTGTCCAACCTGGAAACCCGATTCTTTCAATTGGTGTTCTTGATGAGGTGTGGGTCATAGCAGAAGTTTTTGAGCGTCAGGTATCACTTGTGTCCGAGGGAGACTCAGTGGTGATGACATTAGACTATTTGCCGGGCCAAAAATGGCAAGGTGTCGTCGACTTTATCTACCCAACCTTGGATGCAGATACGCGAACCGTCGCGGTGCGGCTGCGTTTTAGTAATCTAGATCAGAAATTAAAGCCAAACATGTTTGCGCAGATCACTATTCAACACAGCGAGGACGATGAGTTGGCACTGCTTGTGCCCAATGAATCCATTATTCGTAGCGGGGTTCAAGATAGAGTAGTGATGGCTATGGGCGAAGGGGTTTTTAAATCCGTCAACGTTGCATCCGGCCGAAGAGGCGATTCTAAAACTGAAATCCTACAAGGGCTTAATGCCGGTGACCGTGTTGTAACGTCAGCACATTTTCTTCTTGATTCTGAATCTAGCATCACATCCGATTTTTTGCGCATGTCACCCAGAGAAGAACCGCCCATAGATCAATCGGAGCTCCAAGAAATGGACGTCATAGATCCTTCAGAACACCAGCAAATGAATGCCGATGAAAGTGCGACACCGGCAGCTCCTGCTGTGCATAACCAATAAAGCAAAAGGCGCAAGTAAAAGATGATTTCAAATATTATTCATTGGTCAATTAACAATCGGATTTTTGTTTTATTAATGACCGCAATGCTTATTGCTGTAGGTGCGTACTCAATACGCCAGACTCCTATAGATGCTATTCCAGACTTGTCTGATGTACAGGTAATTATAAAGACATCTTACCCCGGCCAAGCCCCACAGGTAGTTGAAGACCAAGTGACTTATCCGCTAACCACAGCAATGCTGTCGGTGCCAGGCGCGGTCACCGTTAGGGGGTATTCGTTTTTCGGCGACTCCTACGTCTACATTATATTTGACGATGATACCGATTTGTACTGGGCAAGAAGCCGTGTATTGGAGTACCTCAACCAAGTGTCTGCAGATTTGCCGACAGCCGCGAAGCCACAGCTTGGACCTGATGCAACCGGCGTTGGCTGGATTTATCTCTATGCGTTGATTGATCGAACTGGCCAGCACGATCTAAGTCAGCTTAGAAGTATCCAAGACTGGTTCTTGAAGTACGAACTACAAACTGTCTCTGGCGTATCCGAAGTTTCTACTGTCGGCGGTATGGTCAAGCAATACCAAGTCCAAGTAGACCCAGAAAAACTTAGGGCATTCGATATTCCCCTAAGTCTTATACAAATGGCTATTCGCCAAGGCAACCAAGAGTCTGGTGCATCTGTCGTTGAAATGGCAGAGGCTGAGTACATGGTGGTGGTAGACGGTTATTTGTCGAGTATCGAAGATCTTCAAAGCATACCTCTTGGAATGAATAAAAACGGCACCCCGGTTCTTCTAAAAGACCTTGCGGACATTAACTTAGGCCCGCAAATGCGTAGAGGCATTGCTGAGCTTAATGGTGAAGGAGAGGCAGTTGGCGGCATTGTTGTCATGCGCGCCGGTGAAAATGCAGCAGAAGTCATTCAATCCGTTAAAGAGAAGCTCGAACAGTTAAAAGCAGGCCTGCCACCAGGGGTCGAGGTCGTTACCGTTTATGACCGATCAGAGCTCATTAATCGAGCCGTAAACAATATTTGGGAAAAGTTGATCGAAGAATTTATCGTCGTTGCTCTTGTCTGCATAATCTTCTTATTTCACGTTCGCTCTTCTCTTGTCGCGATTATTAGTTTGCCAATTGGCATATTGGCGGCGTTTACCGTCATGTACTGGCAGGGTATTAATGCCAACATTATGTCCTTGGGCGGAATCGCCATAGCAATAGGTGCAATGATTGATGGCGCTATTGTGATGATTGAAAATATGCACAAGCAGATAGAGAAGACTCCGCTGACTAACGAAAACCGCTGGGAGATTGTTGCAAAGTCTGCAAACGAGGTTGGCCCTACCCTGTTTTTTAGTTTGCTCATAATTGCCCTTAGCTTCTTGCCAGTGTTCGCTCTTGAAGCACAAGAAGGACGAATGTTTTCTCCCCTTGCCTTCACAAAAACCTATGCGATGGCCGCGTCTGCAATTTTGGCTATCACTCTAGTCCCTGTGCTAATGGGGTATTTCATCCGCGGCCGTATCCGCTCCGAGAACGAAAATCCGCTTAACCGCATAATCATGGCAATCTACAGCCCTGCCATTCAAGCGGTGATGAAATTCCCCAAGCTAACTCTGGTATTGGCCTTATTGGTTACAATTGCTGGATTCTGGCCGGTGTCCCAAATTGGCAGTGAATTTATCCCATCCTTGGATGAAGGCGACTTGATGTACATGCCAACCACATATCCTGGGATTTCAATAGGCAAAGCCAGAGAGCTACTGCAACAAACAGATAAATTGATAAAGACAGTCCCGGAAGTAGAAACTGTTTTTGGAAAAATGGGCCGTGCAGAAAGCGCCACTGACCCTGCTCCACTCACTATGATTGAAACGTTTATCCAGTTGAAGCCGCAGCAGGAATGGCGAGAAGGTCTAACAACAGATGGCCTGATCAATGAACTGAATTCGCTGATACAAATACCTGGCCTGACTAATGCTTTCGTAATGCCGATCAAGACCCGTATTGATATGCTGGCCACGGGAATTAAAACACCGGTAGGCATAAAAATCGCCGGGCCTGACTTGTCAGTTATCCAGTCCATCGGCCAAGACTTAGAACGCGTGTTGCAAGACGTCCCAGGAACCGCATCCGTGTACTCTGAGCGCGTGGCTGGCGGTCGTTATATCAAAGTCGATATACAGCGAAATCAAGCCGCGCGATACGGACTAAATATTGCCGATATCCAGCAAATTGTGTCCACCGCTATTGGCGGAATGAATATCAGCGAGTCCGTCGAAGGACTTGAACGTTATCCAATTCGGCTACGCTATCCACAGGCCTATCGTGACTCTGTGGAATCTATCTCCATGCTTCCGCTTGTGACAGCCAACGGTCAACGTATCGCCTTAGCCGATGTTGCCAAGGTCTACGTTGAGGACGGGCCGCCAGGAATTAAGAGTGAGAATGCGCGATTGAACGGCTGGACTTTTGTTGATATCCACGACGTAGATATTGGCTCCTACGTTGAGAGTGCCCAGCAGGTGGTGAGGGATCAGATTGAATTACCACCAGGATATTCTCTAAATTGGTCTGGCCAGTATGAGTATATGTTACGTGCAAAGGAAAAATTGACCTACGTTATTCCATTGACGCTAGCGATCATAATCATTCTTCTTTACGCTAACTTTAGAAGCTTTATCGAAGTCGCACTCATTATGGGAACGCTGCCACTGGCTTTAATAGGCGGGATTTGGTTGATGTACTTAAGTGACTTTAATTTCTCTGTTGCGGTCGGGGTTGGGTTTATTGCTTTGGCGGGCGTGTCAGTCGAGATCGGCATGATCATGCTCATTTACTTAAACCAGTCTTATCATGACATGTTGGAGGACTGCAGAACCCAGTCGAAAACACCTGATCGAGAAATGCTTAGCGAAAGCGTCATCCAAGGCGCCGTCATGCGGGTACGGCCAGTCATGATGACGTCGGTCGCAACTATTGCAGGATTACTGCCAATCTTTTTTGGCACTGGCACAGGTTCAGAAGTAATGAGCCGCATTGCCGCACCAATGGTCGGAGGAATGGTCTCTGCTATTGTTCTGACACTACTGGTATTGCCTGGAGTGTATTTTTTCTGGCGTAGCTATGATCTAAAAAACTTTACCCCTAACTCTCTTACGGAGAACTCAAAATGATGAAACAAAAACTATTTGGTTTACTTCTCACACTAGCCTGCGCATCTAGCGCAAGCACGGTGATGGCTCATACAGCATTAGCAATAGCCGATCCTAAAAATGGTGCCATGGTAATGGACGCGCCTGAAAGCCTTAGCTTAACTTTTACCGAATCGGTGCGCCTGATGAGAATGACAATGAAGATGGGCGAGACAGAGTTAGATATCGGATTTAGTCCTGTTGCTGCTGCATCAGATCAGTTTGTGATCGCCTTACCCGTACTTGAGAACGGAAGCTATACAGTTGATTGGGCCGTCATGGGCGGCGATAGCCACCTAGTTGATGGCAATCTTTCGTTCAGTGTTGGGATGCATGGCGATCATGAAAATCACGCCTCTCATGAGGGTGTAAGCCATGAAAGTCATGAGAGTCACTCTGCAACCGATCACAATCACTAACAAAACAATCCAAGATATCGCTTATAAAAGATAAGGAGTATCAAGTCCTGGCCAGTTCCTCATCCAGGACTTGTTACTTTTACTAATACCCAGAGTATGGCTCCTTTCTCAAGATAGCCAACACCAACAAGAACCCCTTCATTAGCGCGGCTGGAGCTAAGTATCCGTTTTATCCATTGAAAGTAATCTGCTCACTTAATCTAAGCAGACCCAAAATTGAAACGCCAGAGCACGCACAAATTGCAGAAGTGATTTCCGCTGATTATTCCCGGCGACGTTCAACTATTGGTTTTAATGATTCAAAGGGACAATTATCGCGCGAGGCGAGCCGAGTTGTCAGTAGCATCAGGAGTGTTGCAAGACAGCCACGACGCTGTATTCTAGCGCCTTAGTAAACTCTACCGCAGGCTATGCCCCAAATCGAATCCTATACGTCATTACAGAAATCCGTGCTGGTCATGGTGCTGTTAAATGCACTCTCAGTTCCCATTATGCTGTCCTCCGTTAATGTGGCGTTACCTCATATCGCGGCGGACCTAGAGCTTTCAGCGCTTACTACGAGCTGGATACCTACGGCCTTTTTAATGGCAAGCGCGATGTTTATTCTAGTCTTCGGTCGCCTTGCAGATATGTTTGGCCGTAAAAAAGTATTTCTTATGGGCTGCGTGTCTGTAGTATTTGCATCGCTCCTTGCTGCCGCATCAACGGGTGCTATCAGTCTGCTTAGCGCGCGATTTTTACAGGGCGTTGGCGCCGCCATGCTCTATGCAACCCAGATGGCCATTATCTCTTCGGTGTTTCCAGTGGCAACTCGCGGGCGCGTTATCGGCCTTGTCATAGCATTCATCTATATCGGTTTAGCCACCGGTCCATTACTAGGAGGAATAGTTGTCGATCAGTTTGGTTGGAGAATAAACTTCCTTCTACAAATCCCACTGGCAGTTTTGGTGTACTTTATTGGGGTCTATAAAGTAGAAGGCGACTGGGCGGCAGACGAGCGCGGTTCATTCGATTTTACCGGAGCCCTTATTTATTGTTCAGCGATACTCATTGTTTGCATCGGTGTCTCATTCCTGCCCAGCTTAGCCAGTACTATTTTAATAGCCGCTGGACTTATCGGCATCGGAATTTTCTTTCACCAGGCCAAAGCAAGCGAACACCCGCTTATGGATGTGAATCTCTTCTTCACTAATAAGACCTTCACTTTTTCCTGCCTTGCCTCTTTTATTATGTACACCGCAACCTTCATGAACGTCGTCTTGCTGAGCTTATACCTGCAATACCTTAAAGGCTTGTCACCGACAACAGCAGGCCTGCTAATGATGGTTCAGCCGCTCACAATGGCAATTTTCTCTCCCCTTATGGGTAGGCTTTCGGATAACACTGAGCCCCGAATTCTTGCGTCGGCGGGAATGAGTATCACCGCTTTTGGACTAGTGCTGTTAGCGATGTTGAACAGCGAATCTCAGACCACCAGCATTGTGCTGGCCCTGGTGGTAACCGGTCTTGGCTTTAGCCTGTTCTCTTCACCCAACGTGAACGCCATAATGGGTTCAGTGTCTCGAAAATACCTAGGCGCAGCCGCCGCTGCGGTCTCGACAACCCGCATACTTGGCCAACTATCGAGCATGGTATTAGTGACTCTGGTGATGGCTCTCAATTTTGGCGCCGCTCAAATCGAGCCCTCTAGCTATTTTGAATTAGAAAAGACTATCAGTTTTAGCTTCTTTTTAGCCGCCGCTATTTGCTTACCCGGACTCGTGTTGTCGGCGGTACGCGGAACAATCCACTCGACGGAATAAAGCTCGATGACTAGAAAATTGGAACACAGTTACGGTTGCTGGCCTTCGCCTCTTACAGCCCAAAGCGTCAGTCTCGATTCAGGGGATATGAATTTCTTAACTGCAAACTCCTACGGGGTTTGTTTCATCAAATCGGTAGAAGGCGAAAAAGACAAACAAGCCGTTTGGCAGCTATCACCGAATGGGGAACTTAATCGGCTGACGCCAGCAGGCTTCAATGTGAGAAGTCGAGTTCATGAGTATGGTGGCGTTCCTTACTGTATTCATGACAATACCCTGTGGTTCTGTAACCTTACCGATCAAGCTATTTATAAACAAACCCTCAGCACTGATGGTACGCCAGTGCTTGGTTCCTCAGCCGAGCCAGAACCTAAGCCACTTACACCGGTTGAACCGACGCTAGCGGCTAAGCTTCGATACGCAGACTTCCTAGTAGACCCAAATTTTAATCGACTTATCTGTGTCCGCGAGGATCACCGGCTCTCGGACCCAGACAACTTTGATGCCAATAGCGTCGTTAATAGCTTAGTCTCAATAGACCTATCAAGCCCAGGCGAAGGTGAGATCTTATACGCTGGATCGGACTTCGTTTCATCCCCAAAACTCTCACCCGATGGTAAGACATTGGTTTGGCAGACATGGTCACATCCGAATATGCCGTGGGACAATACTGAAATCAGGCTTGCCAACTTCGACGGCGAAGGTAAATTAGTCAATATCAGACAGGTTCACCAGCCAAAAAATGGCTCATTGGTGCAGCCTCAGTTCGACAATAAGGGCCAGTTATACTTCATTGCCGACTGGTCGGATTGGTGGAATTTATACCGAGTTAGTGCCGACCAATTAGAGACCTCCTGCAAAGCAGAAGCTTTGCATCCATTAAAAGCAGACTTTGCTCCTCCTCAGTGGCTGCTGGGTCAGCACAATTACTTAATACTGGACGATGGATCAATCCTTGCCAGTTATACTCAGGACAGCCAATGGCATTTAGGTTTGTTGCGCAGCAGTTCGCACGATACCTGGGCAATGCTAAAGATCGCGCTCGGGTATGGACAAATCGAGAATATATGCAGTAATACTGACGCTGTATTTTTCTCCGCTGCCACTCCAACTCAAGAAAACGCCATTCACCGCTTAGAGTTCGAAGGGAAAACAAAAACCACTAGCGCTGCCATCAAACGAATTTCGTTAAGCCCAGCATTTAAAGAAGACACAGCTGGATTTTCTCAAGCCAGATCTCTTTGTTTTAAAACCACCAACGCTGACCTAGCCTATGGAAATTTCTATCCGCCAACCAATTCACAATACACCGGTATAGTCGATACTCTACCGCCTCTGATAGTCAGTGTGCATGGCGGCCCCACGAGCAGCGCCAAGACATCGTTAAATCTGAAGTTACAATACTGGACGAACCGAGGCTTTGCGGTCATCGATGTCAATCACCGCGGCAGCACTGGGTTTGGACGGAAGTTTAGGCAGAGTCTTTATCCCAACTGGGGACTCTTCGACCTTCAGGACATCGAGTTTTGTGTGCGCCACCTCATCGACGAGGGCTTGGTAGACCCTAAGAAAATGGCCATCCGTGGCGGCAGCGCGGGAGGTTATTCTGTGATGGCGGCCTTAAGTCAAAGCGATCTGTTTGCCGCTGGCGTCAGCTATTACGGCATAAGTGATTTGGAAGTTTTAACTCAAGGAACCCATAAATTCGAGTCCCGCTACCTCGACCAGTTGATTGGGCCCTACCCAGAAGCGAGGGAGATTTATCGGGCAAGATCACCAATATACAATATCGATAAAATCACCGCCCCGCTGCTGCTATTGCAAGGCCTGGAAGACAAAGTGGTTCCCCCAGATCAGGCAGAAGGAATTAGTCATAAATTGAAAATAAAGGGCGTCGATGTCCGCTACCTCGCCTTTGAAGGAGAGGGGCATGGCTTTAGACAGCTGCAAAATCAGGTGCTGGCGATGGAAACCGAGCTCAGCTTCTATCAAGAAGTGTTACAATTGAGAGATAGTTAAAAAGATTGACAAAAGCATCCGAAATTCCTAGTTTTTGATTTAATTCAAAGATTTAGCTATAAATTCCTGCAGCGAGCAAACCCTTTCTTTTGCGCCAAAGTGGTGCAAAACCGATTCATCGCAAAATCCGATGGATCAACCGACGGAGCGATAGTAGTTATCAATATTTTCTGCTAGTCTCGATGATGTTGTAATGATTACAGCGATCAATAATTTGAATTTTCAGCACGGAGATTAACGACATGTGGACTAAACCTTCTTATCAAGATATGCGCCTTGGCTTTGAAATCACTATGTATTTCAAAACACGTTAAAAGAAGTAAATCTCTTTAACGTTTAGTACTTGGTTAAATTGGCTTGTATTTAGCCCGCTAGAGTTTCTAGTACCGTTGAATCATTAGCTAGTTTATAAAAAGCGTCGGACTTAGTCTGGCGTTTTTTTTGACTAATTTTTGGGCTGACACGACGGCTACTACTTTCTACCCACTAGATAACGGTAATAATCCATGTTTGTTAGAGTATTAGGATCAGCGGCGGGCGGCGGCTTCCCACAATGGAACTGCAATTGCCCCAATTGCCATGGTGTACGTAACAAGACCATAAACGCCGTCACAAGAACCCAGTCATCCATAGCCATTAGTGCCGATGGAGTCGACTGGGTGTTGTTTAACACCTCCCCTGATCTACTTGCTCAGCTGGCTGCATTTCCAACTTTGCAGCCAGCACGCGCGCTCAGAGACACGGCGATTAAAGCGATTGTTTATATTGATAGCCAGATTGATCATACCACCGGCTTATTAATGCTACGCGAAGGCTGCCCCCATGAAATCTATTGCACCGACATGGTCTTTGAAGACCTAACAACTGGCTTTCCACTGTTCACTATGCTGAAGCATTGGAATGGTGGAATTAATCGGCATCCGATTCCTCTTGATGGAAGCAGTTTCAATATTGCCGGTATTAGCGGCTTGAGCTTCACTGCCATCCCCGTTACTGGCAAGGCACCGCCTTATTCACCACACCGAAACGATGCACACATAGGCGATAACATCGGCATTAAAGTAACCGATGATAGTAGCGGCAAGAACCTTTTCTATTGTCCTGGCTTGGGCGATCTTACTGATCAAACACGGCAACTTATGAGTGAAGCCGATTGCCTGTTAGTTGATGGCACCTTTTGGCAAGAAGATGAGATGCTAACCACGGGTGTCGGTGATAAAAGGGCTCAAGACATGGGGCATCTGCCACAATCCGGCGAGAATGGCATGATCAGTGTTTTGAAGCCTATGGACAAACCCAGAAAGATTTTGATTCACATAAACAATACCAACCCCATCCTTGACGAAGACTCCGAGCAACGGAAAATTCTGGCCAGCGAAGGAATTGAAGTCTCGTTTGATGGCATGGATGTAGAGCTGTAAGCCACCAATCAATAAATCGTCTGGCCAAATACAAAGGCCGCAATTGAAGAGAACTATTTATTCCCTATGAGTGAATTTAACCTTGAGACCGCATCATTTAAATTGAATCCTCGATATCAATTTCAATGGGAAGAAGCGCAGCAATGCCATGTATTGCTGTACCCCGAAGGGTTAATTAAGTTAAGTGGCAGCGCAGCCGAAATCTTGCAACGCTGCGAAAAACCCACCACCACAGCCACACTGATAGATGAACTCAATAAGGCATTCCCTGGAGCTGAAGGCTTAGCTAATGACGTAAAAGAATTTCTAGCGGATGCGCAACAGCAAGTTTGGATCGTTTCGGTGAGCAACTAAAATATGAATAAAACAACTTCTCATATCCCGCTGTGGCTACTGGCAGAACTGACTTTTGCGTGTCCTGTACAGTGCTCTTATTGCTCTAACCCACTTGAACTTTCCGCTTCTCGGAAAAACGAGCTAAGCACCGAAGACTGGATTCGCGTCATGCGCCAGGCGCGTAAACTAGGTGCTGTGCAATTAGGTTTTTCTGGCGGCGAACCGCTGGTGCGCCCTGATCTCGAAGAGCTGGTCATCGAAGCCAAATCGCTAGGCTTTTACATTAACTTGATTACCTCTTCGATCGGCTTAACAGCCGAAAGAATAACGGCATTAAAGACCGCAGGTGTTGGCCATATACAAATCAGTTTCCAAGGCAGTAACCGCGAATCAAACAAACTATTAGGCGGGACAGACAGTTTCGATCATAAAGTGGCAATGACCAAAGAGGTGATCAAACAAGATCTTGCGCTGGGCCTCAATTTTGTACTGCACCGACAGAACCTACATCAAGTAGAAGAATTTTTAACTATGGCACAATCTATAGGTGCTGAGTTTGTAGAGTTAGCAAACTGCCAATACTACGGCTGGGGACTACACAACAGAGAGCACCTGCTGCCTAGCCAAGAGCAGTTAATTGATGCCGAACGCGTAACCAATGAATTTAGAAAAAAATATAAAGGGGATATGGATGTGTTTTTTGTCGCCCCCGATTACTACGACGATAGACCGAAGAAATGCAGCAACGGTTGGGGCACGACCTTCATGACCGTTAATCCTGATGGTGAAGTATTACCCTGCCAAGCTGCGAAAGTAATTCCAGGGCTGGAGTTTCCCAATGTTCGCGATTATGGCTTATCGGACATCTGGCATAAATCAGACCTGTTCAACCGCTTTCGCGGCACCGATTGGATGACAGAACCGTGCAAAAGTTGCCCCGAAAAAGAAATTGATCTTGGTGGCTGCCGCTGTCAGGCGATGATGCTTACAGGTGATCCCACTAACGCTGATCCAGTTTGCAGTCTCTCACCTCATCATGACGAGATTTCACGAATCACAGAAAAAGCACAAAGGCCTTACCAAGAGGAAGAAACTCGGAAGCTGGTATTTCGAAACCCTGGCAATTCGAAAAAAATAAGAGCAAAAAAACCCGAACTGACCGATTAGCTAAAGCAAGACAATAATGGCCCACTACAAATTAGAGATCGACATGACACAAGCCTGGACCAGAGAAGAATTCAAGAAAAAGCTCGAGGACAAAGGACGGCTATATCACATCCACCATCCCTACCAGCTGAACATGAATTCTGGAAAAAGTACTAAAGAACAAATTCAGGGATGGGTAGCAAACCGATTCTATTATCAGACCACAATCCCCATTAAGGACGCCGCCATCATGGCTAACTGCAGCGAGCGTGATGTTCGCCGCCAATGGTTGCAAAGAATCCTAGATCACGATGGCGTCGACGGTGATGAGGGTGGCATCGAAGCATGGCTGCGTTTGGGCGAAGCCGTGGGTATGACTCGCCAAGAGATAGTCTCTCAAGAACATGTGCTCCCAGGTGTTCGATTTGCCTGTGATGCCTATTTAAATTTTGCTCGTAAAGCGACTTGGCAGGAAGCAGCCTGTTCATCGTTAACGGAGTTATTTGCGCCAGAAATTCATCAGAAAAGATTGAATAGCTGGCCCGATCACTATCCTT
>Ga0075119_1000913_pt1 | contig 14959 bp, 18 predicted proteins | sample AntAceMetag02UK9_FD_69791 | JGI IMG/M metagenome (GOLD analysis project Ga0075119, IMG submission 69791) | Saline lake microbial communities from Ace Lake, Antarctica - Antarctic Ace Lake Metagenome 02UK9 | ecosystem: Environmental > Aquatic > Non-marine Saline and Alkaline > Saline | place... | reverse complement strand
ATCTGATTGTGATCATCGGATCACAGAAATAAAATCAGATGGATGTTGTACAAAAGTTATGCGTATTTGTGATGTCATAAATAAAATAGTAGGTAGGCATACTTGTGTAGAATGTCAAGGAGATATTAAATGGATCCAATCTTCATCAGTTATTACACCAGAGGAACAAGCTACGAAAAAGAAGTGAAACTACTAGAGTTATCATTATTACATTATAAGCTACAATATCATTTATACGGTGTATTAAGCTTAGGTTCATGGGTGCGTAATTGTAGTATAAAGCCTATAGTTATACGACGAGCCTTAGATGCATATAAACAACCCCTCGTTTTTGTAGATGCAGATGCTGTCGTAATGCAAGAGCCTTCATTGTTTGGAGTATTAGACTGTGATGTAGCTGCACATGTTAGACCAAATGGTGAATTACTCAGTGGTACACTCTATTTTAATACAACAAAAGCAGCTAAGAATCTATTAAATAAGTGGATATATGAACAATCATTAAATTCAGATGAGTGGGACCAACGAGTATTACAACGTGTCTTAGAGAAAGACAAGGAAGTTAGATTTTATAATCTACCTCAGTCTTACACTAAGATTTTTGATGCTATAGGACCGGAAGCGGTCATCCAACATAATCAAGCTAGTAGGAGATACAAACATATGACAGGTCTATACCCTAAAGAATTGGGTGCTCGCTTAATGAATGATGGAACATTCATTTTACCCCGTGCCAATACAAAACTAGTAACTGAGATTAATCGTAACTATGCACCAGTGCCCGGTAGTGAGAAGCGATGGCACACTAAACTTGACACTGAAATTGATGTACAAATCATTAGTCTTAATACAGATACTGCTTATCTAATTGGTAAGGGACCATCTTTAGATAATATTAGCTGTGGTGATTTTGAGGAGCCATATCCTATCTTCTGTATGAATGAATCCGTACATAAGATCGTTGAGCTTGAACTAGATCAAGATGTTTATACTTTACAACAAGACTCTACATTAGAAGATAAATGCTACAATCCTAAAGCTAAGCTGCTATTGAACAGACATGCAATATGCTCAAAGAATGAAGATAAGTTTTATAAATTATATACACCAGAGACATATGGTTGTGCATCAAATACCTTGACCGTCGTTATGGCAATTAAGTTATTGAAAGACTTAGGTATTAGAAATTTCATAATGCTTGGATTCGACGCAAGTATGACTAAAAATATAGCCTATGCAGATTGCATAGGCTATACATCGAGTAAGGCTGGTGATCCTAAGAGATTTTTAACTCACCGTCCATTGATCTATCAAGCTGTAGGTGACTGTGATATTGAGTTTCGTGAGCTAGCTTCTTCCCCTTTTATCCCAATCAACTGAGTCTTATATGTTATTATTCTCATAGATTCTTAGCTCCTTGATCCATCATCATTTGTTTGTAAACATTTGCTGTAGCCATACAATCAGCTAGAGCATTATGAGCATTATTATATTTAACTTTAAGCTGCGATGCTAAGTAGACAAGTGTGACCTTTGAAAAGGGAACTTGTTGGCCTTTCATCGCAGCTTTATCATTTAAGAATAGTGCTGTAGTCATAGTGTCCCGTACAAAGACACTAAACCACGAGCTATATAATTCTTTACCTAACCACTCTTGTAAGAAAGCTGTATCAAATCCAAAGTTATGACCAAGTGGAATAATACGACATCTACGTGTACCATATTTATTATATGGTAGCTCAAGTTTCTCGATCCAATCTTCTACAAGGTCTTTAGCTTTCTCAGTATCTATACCATATTTAATAAGACTGTCACGTTTTATTCTATTCTTTTTCATAGCCTCTGGGTCTATACGTTCTGGGCAGTCAGGACGTATAAATATATTAAGTGGTAAAATTTCTGGGCGTAAGTTATAGAAATTATCAAGTGGTATCATCGATAATTGACATATCTCACTATAGCCTACTACCACACCAGTTGTCTCTACATCTATTGCGACAATCTGATCACCATTCAAATGTTGTTGAGATTTTAAGATCATTTCTCCATAGCCTTCAATGTAGAGTGTGCTATACTATTTAAGTGGTCTGACATAATTTTTGAAAATGCTTTCTCACACTCGTATGCATCATCATTCTCATTTTCGTGTTTAATAAAGAACGTGTTATGGTGTGCACCAAATGGTGACTTAATATAAAGTGTCACAACATCAAGCATACGTGCTCGCTTCTTTAAGATACGTATACCTTCTAAAAGTGCTTGATGGTCATGTGGCTGGTGTTTGATTAATTGTAGTACATCTTTCATCTTGCTTCCTTTATCCAGAGGACTTCTTCTGCTTCATCACGTTTGTGAATTAATTCTGTACCTTCTCTATTATTTCCTTCTAACGATGGTGCCTTTATAGTAACTATACTTTTCCATGAATGCCGACTATCCCAATCCCACTCAGGTGAATCATATAACTCATTTTCATAACCAGATAAAGCTACAAATCCTTTGACTTTGAATATTGATTTAAGCATCAATACATGATCAGGTTTCTTCATGCTGTGCTTGTAGATACCAGGCGACTCAGGATAGTATGGTGGATCAATATAGAATACTGTATCATAATCATCATAATCTCTTAGACAATTTAATACTGTTGAATTAACGACTTGAACGTGTTTCATGCGTTCATGTATGACACGAAAGTGAGGTATTTTTTTATCGATCTTTTTGGCTAGGGGTGTTGTACCTCTAGTAGCACGACCAAAGTTTCTACCTAGCGCAGCAAAAGAATAGATATTATTATAATACCATGCAAATGCTCTCTTCATGGGATCAGAAGCGTCATGTTGTGCCACATGTGCCCATTCCCATGTTTCTTGAGAGTGGATGCTGACATCAACCATACCAGTGAACGTTTCAAACATTTCTGGATCTTGAATAACTTTATAAAAATCTGTTAGTGCAGACCATCTGTCATTATAAATTTCAATTTCAGACTTTGCACGATTCAATGTTACTATACCTGAGCCACCACAACAATCTACCCAAGCACGTTCTACTGGTAGTAGAGGTATTAAGTGTAATATACTACGTTCTTTACCTCCGGCAAAAGCAAATGGGGCTTTAACAATCTCAGATTTATCTTTTGGGATTTCAAAATCGTCCCAAGCGTCATGTAATGTTCGCATATTTAGCTGCTTCCTTTCTTAGTTCACTTATTGAATGTGTATTATTGATGCGTCTATGAATAAGGTTATCTGAAATACCAGATTCACTAGCGTGTTCTGTACCAACACCACTATTACGTCCCGTTATCTTAATGACTGTACCACCTAAAGCCAAAATAGCTTCTGCTTCGTTATCAAAACGAATATCATCAGCAATAAAGATTATTGGTGTTTGCCTTATAACATTATATTTTACTGATTCATGCCAGGCCATTACCCATAGGTCAGGATCAATACATTCACGTCCACATTCTGTACCAATTAGTTGTAGTAGACGACGACCCTTAGCATCTTTCTCTCCATCCCAGCCAAGTAATTTTGCAAACTCTTTAACCTTAGCAGCAAAGGGTATAATAGTCCCAGTCTTAGTTTGATCAATAATATACTTTGCAAATGTAGTTTTACCTGAACCAGCTAAGCCTGTGACACCGTACAAATAAGCTTGTCTATTCTTAATGGCATCAGTTAAATTACTAAACTTACAAGCATGACATAACATTCGTGAGATTGGTGTCCCACATTTATAACAATTCATTATTTATCCTCATTGTATTCACCTGCCGACCAGTATTCAGTTCTATCTTTTTCAGTATAGATTCTAGGATCAGGAGTGAAGTGTACAGCAATGTATTCTCCACCATCTAATTTTATTATATAACTGATTTCATCATTGAACGCTTCCATGATCTCATTGTATTGATCTTGTGTTAGTTTCTTTAATGCATCCCTAATCATTAGTTGCTCCCTTTGGAACAAGAACTTCATAGGAGCCTTTTGTCTTTACTACAAGATGCCGACCCGGTTCAGAAGCTGCACCCTTACGTGCTATATTGCCAACAAAGAAGCTTGGGTCTTGTTGTGTTCGTGCCTTTGGATGCTTAGAAGGGTCAAGCTCACGACCCATCTTAATCTTTGACCATATGTTTTTTTCATTCTCCGGCAACCAACGTATAAAGTGTTCGTAAAAGTTACTTAGCTTTATCATATTTCCGGGTATATAATCATACTGATCGCGAATGAATGCATCTAGCATATTTTCATTAGAGCCTTCTAGCATCATCTTGTCACCGGTATTAATTACAGGGACATTAAGACGATCATTAGATTCTGGAATCTCTAGTGCTAGGATGGCAGCTAGAAAATCCGGAGCCTCAGCATCTAACATTTGAAAGAGCTTACGCTTTGGTATAAGGTCCAAGGGGTCTAAGGCTTGCACATTGCACATAGTAATGCGTGTATCGCCTGGGAAGACCGGACATGCATTATGGTCATTGGAACATTGTATCCAGTGTGTCGTGTTGGGTGTCTGGTACGGTGTCTTGCCCTTCGGGTGTATGAGTATATCCGGGGAAGTGACCCAATCCTTAATCCTATTATACGCAGTTTTATCTCTCTTGAGATTAATTTCTTCGATTGAACACAGTATAGCTCCTTCCAATTCACCATTGTACCCAGTCGGATTGGTGACGGCTGCTTCCGCTTTCTGATAACCACTTGTGAGTAGTGTTCTGAGTGCTTCATGGAATGTACTCTTACCAGTATTTTGACTCTTTGAATAAAAGAATAAGTAAGGTAAAGGACGATCAGGAAACTGAAACATAGATGCTATCCAGCATTTCAGATAGTCTGATCCCGTTATAATACCATTAGCTTTGCACCAAGGTTCATCACGTACAGTATCAGTTAATCCATCACCAGCATGTTTAAGGATTTTAAGCCATGTTGGATAATGAAGATTGTCTGATTCCTCAGTGGGTACGTATCGAAAACTAGCAGCATTGCGATTCCACTGTCTATCGCCTGGATACTCGGGTTGAAAAGGTTTATTAACCAGTGTGAAGGCTTGGAATACAGAAGTACCTAAAGTATTAGACACTTGCTTTTCATTCATACCCATGCTTTTGAGGGCAACACGTATATTAGTTAAAGTCTCTTGTACCCATCTATCTTCAATACTAAGGAACCAACCTGTCTCTTCATTTGATTGTGTAATCAAGTGACGAACGATATCATCAGCTACCGCTGTTTCTGTCTCTTTGTTTGTATCAATACGAATATTGAATATTCGTGTCCAAGGTTTGTTTCCTTCTGTAAACCAACCGGGCATCTCATTGGGCGGATCATTTGGATCACGCTTAATCTCAGTAATGAGTCTACCATCTTTATGTTGTTTAAGTACACAAGATCTTGATAATAAACCAACAGCACACTGTATGTCTGCTTTTAATAACTTAGCAGCTTTTTGAGCAACTTCAACTTCTCTAAATCTAAAGCCGCCCTTCGGGTCTTCTACACCACCGTAAGCACGACATGCTGATGCAAAGTCGGGTACACTGTTAAGATATGTCCGTGTCCAACCACTAGCATCTGTGTCCCAAGACTCATGTTCACTACACCCTTGAGAATATCTACGAACACTCCATGCTCCATTCTTTAAGGGAAAGCAAAAGCAATTCTGTTCGTCAAGGTTTTTTCCAGTTGAGTTCGTGTCGAAGAATCCTTCAAAGTTCAATTCCTCGTGTACTTCTTTTAACACTGATGTATGCGTGACAAGCATATGTAAATCTTGATCCCACCACCACATTGCACCAATAGATTCTAGATGTGTTATAAGTTCTTGATGCGAGCCGTCTAATTTTATTTGAGCACGTATAGATGCTAACGCGGCTGGTGTATTTACGTCATGATTGAGATTGGCACGTCTACCCTTTTTGGTTAACATCTTAGCATGATCACGCCAATTAGGTGGTATGTCCTCAAGAATATCACCTTGTTTAATTAGCTTTAAGCCATCATGTGATTCTCGCATCTTACGGTGCCAGACCCACATGTTACCACCACAAACGTCAACCTTAGAATTGAAGTCAAAGCCAGCTATTGCTGACATTTTACCAAGTATAGCACGGGCTAATCCAGCATGTACTGTATGATTCTCAGTCGGCACGTCATCTAATAAGATATAGATATGAAAGCCAGTACCCGACGTGCTTTTACGCACAGACACCCAAGGGATATCTAGTGCTGCTTTCTTAACCTCATCAAGCTCTTCAACTGAGAATCCTGATTTATGATTGATTAGAGAATCAAAGTCGAAAGCAACAAACTTACTTACTCTATTACTCCAGTCCCAACCAGTCATGCCTATACCTTCAGCATGGATTTGTAAATCAAAGTTCATGCGTGAGGCTATATTAAACTCAGGTTCTGTATTGGCCTTATATGGTATGCGGAAACTTTTCCAAATATTTCCAGATTCATCCTGCCATCCATGCCAACGCCTACCTTGATAAGTATCTTCTATACGCTCTCCACCATCTTGAGCTACGTTGACTTGACATTCCATTTGTGGAGAATATAATTCCGCAAGGTCTGCATGAGTATTAGCTGTTAGGAAATTACCAATCGCTTCAACTTTAGTTACCAACTCTTCACCGCCATTCTAAAAATAGCCTCTTCGTGAGCAATGATTCCTAAATCATTACCTAACATGCGTTTTAATTCGGACTTTGCAGTATTAAAATCTATGTTAATTTGTCTCCTAGTATCAGTGCAAGAATTGATACCCCTGTAGATAAACATAAAAGTGGCTCCTGTGTTGTTTGCGATAGTTAAAGTGATTCGGCCATCAATCTCTGCTATGTTATAGCGATACACCAAGGCTCTAATTAGCTTAGGCTTTGATTTGATTCTTGAATCAAATCTCTTTACACGTTTTTTACGTCGTTTTCGAGGCATACACTATACTACACAACTCAACTATGTTTTGTTTTATTATTGGTAAAGATATAAGTCTATAATTGTCAATGGTTTATGGTGGCTAATTATGGTTTACTAATTACCTTACAACTGCATATATAGTCTCTATACCTATTCTATTTTTTTATTTATTTATTTAGTAGTTGGTATAAATAGTTGTAAATGGTAAATAGTAAAATGAGGTAGTTATAAAACAAAACATAGTTGAGTTGTGTAGTATAGTGTAGCCAATTAATTTGTTAGATTCCCAAACGTATTGTTGGGATCAAATCTATGTTGATTTGATTCTGTGTTCCCTTTACTGCTCACCAAAAGGATTTTTGAATCATGGGCAAAGATAGCAAAGTCAAGTTGTTAGAGATTCCGTTAGATCAGATTCGACCTAATACGGTTGCATCACTTCGACCCGTACATACGGATTCGGAGGATTTTCAGGCGTTAGTTGATTCTATCAAACAGCAAGGGATTCTAGCATCAATCACGGTGCGACCCGCTGTTGACCCCGAGACTCAAGAGAAGTATTACGAGCTTATCGATGGACTACAACGTAGTACCGCAGCGAAGGAAGCTGGTCTAAAAACGATTCCAGCAACCATCCGTGAAGGTATGACAAATTCGGATGTCTTAGAAGCACAGTTAATTGCTAACGTTCACAAAATTGAAACTAAGCCAGCCGAGTACTCGAAGCAGTTAGAACGTATCCTCACCGAAAACACTATGATGACTGAAGCTGAGCTTGCTCAAAAGCTTGCCAAGTCGACACAGTGGTTGCGTGATCGTCTCAAGTTGAATGTTATTAATAATCCTGAGATTCTGAAACTCATTAATAACAGCAAGATTTGTTTGAATAACGCTTATGCACTTGCTAAGTTGCCTGAAGAAGAGCGTGGTGAGTGGGTTTCTCGTGCAATGGAAACTTCGCCAGTTACGTTTGTCCCAGAAGTTCAGAAGCGTGTTAAAGAAATTAAGGATGCTATTCGTAAGGGTAAGGACGCAGCACCTACTGAGTTTAGTCCTGTACCACACTGCCAGAAGGTCAGCGTCCTGAAAGAAGAATTTGCAGATTCTAAAATCGGTCCTACACTAATCAAAGCAGTAGGTGCTAAGACCGCTGAAGAGGGTTTCCGTTTGGGTGTAGCTTGGGTGTTGCATATGGACCCATCTTCGCAAGAAGAAGCCAGGGCACAACATGAGCAGAAGCAGCGTGAAGCCGCAGATAAGCTCAAGAAGCTAACTCAGGAACGTGCAGTTAAGAAGGCTAAGAAGGCGGCTGAAGCAGCGGCTAAGGCTCAAGCAGATGCTAAGCTTGCGGCCGATGCAGCTAAGGTGTAAATTTACTTAAATAATTACTAATTCAAAAGGGATAGACAAATGACTGATTTATCAATTTTTCAAGATTCGGAAATGCCAGCTTTACCTGAACAGAATAAAGCTTTAGCCCAAATTATTACTAGTGGTGATTTTTTCCCACGTATCCAATTAATGACATCCAACTCCAAAGAGTGTAAAAGTGGTCGATTCCCAATCAATCATTATGCACTTGTAAATGGTAAGGATTTCACGGATTGTGGCGAGCAAGTCGATGTAGCAATTTTGACCATGCGACTAAAGGCTTTAGATACTAGTGCTGACCAGCCAATTAGTATCTTTAATCCAGAAGTGGATGAACACGAGAATCCAATTGGTGAGTTCAAACGCATCATGGATGAATCTAAAGGAAAGGATTCAGGATGCATGTTTGGTCCAGAAGTTCTTATCTATATCCCCGAACAGAAGAAGTATGCTACATTCTTCATGGGTACAAAATCAGCACGGCGTGAGTCGCCAAATCTTATTGCACTATTGCGTAAAGGTGCGACACTTATGTCACAACATATTGAGACAAAGCAGTTCGCTTGGTATGCTCCTAAGATTCAACCATGTCAGACTGAACTAGTTCTACCTGATGTAGATGAAGTCTTGGAACGTATAAAGAAGTTTGAAGCTGAAGAGAGTACGAAACTTGGTGAAGTAGTTTCTGATGATGAAACTAAACAACAGGAACGTGCCCGTTAATTAATAGGAACCTAAGATTCTACAATCTTAGGTTCCTTTATTGGGGCCATAGTTAAATCCGTGACCCCAATTTAAGGTGAACAATGAGACTATTATCAATGACAATGGGTGATTGGTCCACACTATTGGAGTATTACTCTAAGTGTATGGAGTATAATCCACTTAACGGTACTAACTATGGTAGAGAACCACATATTTTCATGGGTGCTTTAGATCCATCCAAGGGCATAACACAATCTTTACAAGATTCGCAAGTTATATTAAATCACTATTTTGTATCAATGATCGACGAATTAGAAGAGGACGTTTTACTAGACGTACTCTCTTGCGTCGATTTATCTGTGATTCATGAGGCATCAAAAAAACGGTACCACAGAATGGTAATCTTTTCTGGATCAATTAGACAGTGGCGTGATAGTTGTTATATATTATGTCAGAATGATAAAACCAAACAATGTCGTACTCTAGGTAATGATGCTATACAATTATTAGAGCGTGCAGGTTTTAGAGACTGTTTTAAGAAGTATGAAAAATACCCACATCAGAAAGGTGGATTTTATCTTGTTTGAAAAAGAAGGGTTATTATTATGAAGTGTCTTATGTCTTTGAATCAGCGTGAATATATTTTAGCTGAATATAATAAGCTAGTAGATATCATGGATACTAAACCCCGCATGTTTGAATATGGTTCAGGTGGTACCACATTGTGGTTATTAAATCACGATGTAGATTTAACATCTGTTGAACATAATCCAAAATGGCATGATGAGTTGCAAAGGTCTGATAAGCGATTAGATTTTAGTAAGCAGAAGTTAATAGCCATAAACCCTACACACGAAGAGAATCCATTAGGGTTAAATAGATATATTACTGTTTGTCATCCTAAAGATTATGAGATCATACTTATTGATGGTGTGGCACGCGGAGCATGTTTAGCAAGATTATTATTCCTATGTGAGACTTCTCAATACAGCCCAACGATATTTATTCATGATACGCATAGAGATTGGTATGATTGGATATTTGGTGAGTGTAACATACAACGTATTAAACCAACTCTAGGTGATTATCCAGCAGAGTTAGGAAGAATCTTATGATATTAGATATTGAACCAAACGAAACACGAGTGGCTAGCCTTATAGTTGGTAGGTTTAAGAAAGAATTAAAACTTATAGGCAAAGATAATGACAATGTTCGTGTCAAATTTGGCTATAATAGGAAACTTGTAGATGAAGTTAAGGTTATGGAAGGTGCCCGTTGGAATCCGGATAAGAAAGAATGGACGATTTCAAAATCGCAACATAATGACTTTCAACTAAGGTTCCTTATTGGTGAAAATGTGTATGCACCATATGATGCACCTTTACCTGCTATTGATACCACTAGACCATTACGTGATCATCAACATGAGATGGCAGCATTCATGATCTCTAGACCCGGTTGCATCATAGCTGGTGAGATGGGTACAGGTAAGACGCTTGCTTGGATTGAAGCTGTTGAATACATGTGTAAAGCACATGATATTCCACCCGATGAGAATAACATATGGTACATTGGACCCGTAGCGGGTGTACGTGCTGTAGGACGTGAATTAAATAAATGGAAAGCTAACTTTACACCACGAATGATGACCTATGAGAAATTCACTAAGGTTATGAATCAGTGGGATGGGAAATTAGCACCAGCATTAGTGTGTTTCGATGAGTCATCTAAGTTAAAGAATCGTACAGCACAACGCTCAAAAGCGGCTAAGCACCTTGCAGATAATATGCGAACCGAAGTTCCAGATTTTAGAATCTGGGAAATGACTGGTACACCAGCACCTAAGTCACCTGTTAACTGGTTCTGGCAGTGTCAGATTGCACAGCCCGGCTACTTGCGAGAAGGCAAAGAGAACAAGTTTCGTGAGCGTCTATGTCTCATGGAGAAACGTGAGAATCTGACTGGTGGTGTTTACTTCCAAGTTGAAACTTGGTGGGATGATGAGAATAAGTGTGGCACTTGTGGTAAGATTAGCAGCCATGAGAATCATAGAAAGCACACTTTTGAAAATAGTAGAAATGAAGTTAGCTACTTATATGATCGTATGGATGGATTAGTATTAGTTAAGTTCAAGAAGGATTGCCTTGATTTGCCTGAGAAGCAGTATGATGAGATTCGTCTAAAGCCAACAGTAGAGTTACTACGTGCTGCTAAGATAATTAGAGCCAATAGTAGTCGTGCAATCACAGCACTTACATTACTTAGAGAACTCAGTGATGGGTTCCAATATAGTGAGAAGGTTATTGGTCAAGAAGAGTGTCCTAATTGTCTTGGTTCTGGTATGTTTAGAACATACATGCCTAAAGAGGGTAAGGAACATAATACGGATAATCCTTTACCAACAACAGATGTAGCATTTGACGATTTTGAAATCCAAGAAATAACATGTCCACACTGTTCAGGCAAATGCGAGGTGCCTAAATATGAACGTGACATGGATATGACGGAGACACCCAAAGATGCATACTTCATTGAAGACCTAGATGTGCATGAAGATGTTGGACGTTATATTGTGTTTGGTGGCTTTACCGGTACTCTAGAGCGTCTTGTAGCTATAGCACATACACAGGGTTGGACAACACTTCGTGTAGATGGTAAGGGTTACAAAGGTCAAGCAGCAGACAAATCAATCATAGACGCAGATGAGCTGTTAGATGCTATGGATGCATCACACCCTAGATACGAGGAGCTTAAAACCTTACATCCAAGATTGTGTTTCATTGGGCATCCAAAAGCAGCAGGGATGGCTCTGACATTAACCGCTAGCCCAACCACATTATATTATAGTAATGATTTTGATGGTGAAGCACGTATGCAGTCAGAAGATAGATTCCACCGTCTTGGCATGGACACCAATAGGGGTGCTGTCATTAAAGACTTAATATTGTTACCGACGGATAAACTTGTATTAAATAATCTCCAAAAGAAGAAGAGATTACAGAATCTAACGCTGGGACAACTCAATGACGTATTCACAAACGAAAGTTAGTGTAGTCATCCCAGTTGGGAAACATGCTAATGGATTGAAAAAAACTATTGAGAGTTGTAGATTTCAGAGTCATAGTGATCTTGATATATTGATTGTTCTTGCAGCCAAAGACCATGAGGAAGAAGTTTATAATTTATCTGCAAATGATGAGCGTATTAGGATTATACAATCGAAGATGGTTAGTGATAATCAATTAATGGCCACGGGTTGTGACTATGCTATAGGACAATATTTAACTATTTTACCTTGTGGCGATTCACAAGAATATAATCGTATTGAGAAACAACAGCAACATACAACATCCTTGACAAATATACACTATCACGACGCTGAAGTGGGACAACCATCTAATCTAAGATTCTTAACAGAGGATATTTTTATTGCTAAACCCACAATGAATATTTTACAGACTGTATTAATTGATGTTGAAATCTATACGAGAGTTGGTATGTTTGATCCCAAACAGACTAATATGTTTCAAGAGTGGTTTACTAGGTATTTTAATGTCAGAGGAACTAAGGTTCCTATAATTAGATCAAGACTTTATAGAAAGGGTCACAATGTCCAATAAGAAGTTAATTAAGGTTCCATTGGGTGAGATCTTTGCAGATCAAGAATTTAATTGTCGTGGTCAAATACTCATGACAGATTGCGTTGATTTAGCTAAGAGTATTCAGAAACAGGGTCTTATTCAACCTGTCTCTGTTGTAAAAATGACAGAGGATGTAAAAGCCAAGGCACTAGAACAAGCTGTTACGCCACAACAAAAATTAGATGCTGAAAGCTATGAGTATTATTTACTAGCTGGCTTCCGACGGTACTTAGCTCATAGGGTTAATGAATCACCTACTATTGATGCTATTGTTATTGAGACTGAAATGACTCATGGTCAACAGATTGCTTTTAATCTATCTGAGAACCTTAGCCGCGAACAACTCAATATTGTGCAGGAAGCACGTACAATGGAGAAACTGTTTCACGAGGGTTATGCAGAAGGTGAAATCATGGAGTTGATTAATGCTTCTCGTGGCTGGGTACAAATACGCGGCATGGTATTAAAGCTACCAGAACCGATTCAGGAATCAGCAGCATTAGGTGAATTAGCTCAAGCAGATATTCGTAAGATTTATACTGAATATCGTAATGGTGGTGAAGATGCAGCAATCAATTTTGCCAAGCGTATTAAAGATAGTAAGAAGAAAGGACGCTCAGCTACTAGTCCTTCTAGTAAGAATACTAAAAAGATACGCACCAAGGGTGAAATGCTAAACATGTTGGATCACTTGGCAGAGTGTCCAATACCAGTTGGACTACATACACGCATCTTAGCGTGGGCTGCGGGTGAGATCAGTGATGAAGAAGTCTATGGGTCAATTAAAGACGAGGCTGAAGTATTAAGCTTAGAATATATGAGGCCGTGATACATACATATTCCGAAGCAAAAATAATCACCGATTTTATATTTGAAAGTAATAATGCATAGACTGACTCTTGAAAAAAGTAATGGAAATTGCTTAACTATATGTGGTACAGAAGAAGTTTTACAATCTGAGATTGATGCTTGGTCAGTGTTTGAGAAAGTATCAGCCGATGATTGGAAAGACACCGAGAAGTGTGGAGAAGAATATCGTAACAGTGAACAATTCTATGTGCGTAAGATTCACGGCATGGCAAATGACGCTACACGTTCAGATGTAATAATAGCCTACAGATTATGTGACATAATTGGTATGGCTCTCGCGGAGTTATAATGCTAATAAATCAAACTAAATACTTTAAGATTTTCGAATCACCAGATGGAACCTTAGACTATTGGTTCTATTGTCCTGGCTGCAAGTCTAATCACATGATTAAAATAGGTGGTTCTGAGGGATGGACATATAATGGTAAACACGATAATCCTACATTTGAACCATCAATACAGACTAGATTCTTGAATCATGTCAAATGCACTGTATTCATTAAACAGGGATATCTTCACTATACCGATGATTGTCAACATGACTCTAAGGGTGTAGTTAGACCAATGGAAGACATACTATGAAAGCTAGACGCCGCACTAATCCTTGGGTACCCATTGTACATGAAATTAAGACCTGTCCAATTTTTACTTATAATTATATACCTGATTATCGGGAGAAGAGTGATAGGGTAGTATCAATAAAATCTATGCTAGAACCCGAAGCCAGTTCTGTCCATGTTGGACCACGTATAAGAGGCGTGAAACTATACCTTTAGATTGATACCATGCTTTATTATGACACGGAAACTTGTGGCTTTCATGGTCCGACGATACTCATACAATATGCTATAGATGGTGGTGAAATCACACTACATGAAGTATGGCGAACTGAGATTCAAGAAACATTAATTCTTATTGAGTGGATGATGGAGCAAGAGAATGTAGGATTCAATCTTGCATTCGACCATTTTCATCTATGTCAGACGTATACTACATTAACACTATTAGGTAGAAAAGTAGGATATGATGAGCTACCAGAAGATCATATTGATAATTATGCAATCTGTGAAAAAGAAGCTCGGCTTGGACCATGTATTAAACCTAAGACTGCATTAGACTTAATGCTTCATGCACGTAAGGGTCCATATCAGTCAACAATGGATAGGTCAGATATACGTCTAAAACGTATACCCACACCAATGGCTCATTATTTAGCTAGAGAGCTAGAGCAAAGAATACCATTTAAGGATGTATACTTTGCACGCTATAAGACCAAACAAGATAGATGGCAGGTACATGATATACACGATGATGTAGGTGACATCAATCCAGACTTTAAGGATATTGTTCTAAAGTTTGCACCCTCAAGTGCATTAAAAGCATTAGCCGCTGATGCATTAGGTGTAGACACCGAGACTATTAAACTCTTTTCAA
>Ga0075119_1000908_pt1 | contig 15052 bp, 16 predicted proteins | sample AntAceMetag02UK9_FD_69791 | JGI IMG/M metagenome (GOLD analysis project Ga0075119, IMG submission 69791) | Saline lake microbial communities from Ace Lake, Antarctica - Antarctic Ace Lake Metagenome 02UK9 | ecosystem: Environmental > Aquatic > Non-marine Saline and Alkaline > Saline | place... | reverse complement strand
GCTACCAGCTCCAAACTCAGTTGCAGCATTAGCGGTCGTTGGCATAAAGAATATACATGTATCAGGACCGAGCCTACCCCTTGCCTCTGTAACGACAGTGGTTGCAGAACTCTCAGTTAATGTAATGCTACCGGTATTGTTAGTCTTGCCGTTTAAGTTAGAATTTATTACATTTGTTGCCTGGACTGCCCATCTTTGTAGATTAGTTCCGACATAGTTTGGCACCCCCTGGAAAATAGACATTATCTTCTACCCGCCTTAGTAGCATCAACAACCTCTATACCTTGAGCATGTTTGAACCCACCGGTAATATTAACTCGCGCCCTGTGGTATCTAGCATTAGAGCGAACAGGGGCAAACCCAGAATCTCTAAGAGATACGGAGCCTTGCCAGGATATACTCTCTGATAAATTGTCACGCTCACCCATTTGCATAGTGATTGTCGCGGTGGTTCCATCTACTACAGGTCTAACCTTTGTAATCATGGCTCTGTCATTCTCAAATACTTGAGCTTCCCCAGTCTCTATAACTGCGTCATATGCGGTGCCATCAAAGTTATAAAGCTTTAAATCGGCGGGAATACAACTTAAAAGGTTGTTGTTCCCAGCCCATACTCTAGAATCTAACGAGAATGGCAAAGAGTCTAAATCTGTAGTTATTACGTCTAGCCCATCCATTGTGTAACCTTCAGCCAATGCTGAAAATATTAAATGATTGTCCACCTTGGCGAAAGACCATCTTTTAGTGGCAGTGGGTGAGTAGTTGTAAAACAATAATGTGTCGTTTAACCCCTCTGTTGTGGGGGTGGTAGATGCGTATGACCAGACTATTATCTGTTCATTGGGATATAGAGCTGATGACATCCTGGATAAGTAGTTGGTGTCCACATCGGCAAAGAAGTAATCATCAATTCTATTTTCACCAATAGGGATAGATTGCTGACCGTCAAACATATAAAAGCCGTCTTCTGCTAGATATGCCACAAGGTTGCCAACCTTTATAACACTGCCAGAAGCCAATGCCCCACGGTTGGACTCCACCTCATCAAATTGAAATATTAGCGGACTACCAATGTAGGACATTCTGGTAATAGAGCGCTCTTGGAATACTAACCCGTATTCACCCCCTATTATCTTTTGAACCCATCCACCATTATTCTCTAAATTCTGGAAGTCAGCCTGTGTTGCGCTAGAGACAGCCCAGCTAGTTGTAGTCCCAATACCCGCCCATCTTACGCGGTTGGGTACATTTCCATCTGATGAATCGTAAGTGTTACCTACGACAACAAAATCTTTTATGACTGCGATATGCCGTGCCTTGGGGGGTGTACCGCCCAAATCTGCAAAGTTTGCCCCACCAAGAGTAAGTGTCTGCATAGTATCGGTAAAGTTAGTTGCTATAACTTCTTCACCCCATTGCGCAAATTCCCAATCTTCCTCTGAGGCTGTTGCGTAGCCGCCAGCTTTTGAGATGTCTGTCCATACACTGGCAGATAATACGTAAAGCTTGGATGCGTTCCCTATGAAATTATATGTTGTTCCCAGTGTTCCCGGATCTCTTGCGCTAAACGCCCCTTGTGGTCTTGCGTCTATGGCGTTAGTGCTGTAAGCCGTTGCCGATGGCAATTGCTTGTAACTTCTACCAGCAGGTAAAACATTCTTAACTGTGGTGGCACCCGGATTATTGAAATCGGGTAAATCAGGTGTCCACTCCCCAAATTCTACTAACATTTAGTATTCCGTTGGTCTGTTGTAATTACCTGAATTAGTAAAGGCCACAGATCTAGTTTCTAGATTCTGTAATGCTTCTAATTCCCTTTGCTTTTGAACATTAGCGCTTTCCTGGTCTTGTACGATGTTTGTATAAACCCACCACGCCGCCCGCGCTTCTATAAGCTCTTCTGCGTTATCCGTAAAGTCGTTAGTGTCGCTATCTGCTGATAAAGCTGCATAGTCTTGAGTGTAGGATAAGGTTATGGTGTCTGCGGCATTTGGGACAGGGTAGAAATATATTTTTTCCTGAAACCATGCCCAGTATTGAGGTACACCTGTAGAATTACCAGTATCTATTTCCTCTAGATAATCGTAACTCCTTTCAAGCACGTCGTAATCTGAGCCACTGTAATTTATGCTTACATAGGCTACTTCTCTGATGTCGGTAGGGATACCGTCAGAGGTTCCGTAAGCTTTTTGGCCTATGACTGTGCTAAAGGTACCTGTAACCTCTTGGAACCAAAAGCCCTTGGAGCTGTAGTGTCCAATAGCTCTATTTATTGCCGTTCCAACCTGGCTAGTTAAATCTGTCCTATCCAAAACGTCATTAACATTAGTTTTCATTGCTGAGAACTGAGCCATTTGTCCCTCCTTGGGTTTAAGCCTTGCAAGCCTTCATGTGCGATATGGCACCCGATTTACTTTTAAACTCTTTCTTGCACTTATGGCATTCTTTGCCACAACTTCCGACCTCTACAGATGGCGCCTTCTTGGTGGTGTCCACAGATGCCAACATGTCTTGTACTTTCTCTATGATACGTGCTTCAAGTTTAGCAGCAAATTCTGCCCACTCCTTATCGGTTGAGTCCTTGTTAAGAGGCTCAACTACAACAATGTTAGCCTTGGCTTTTTCTTGCGCTTGCTGATTCATCACATTAATTTGTCTACGTCTCATTGTTGCACCTTATATAGCGGCACTCGCCTGCCCGTCGTTTTGTCTACCCCGGCATGGACAGAGTTACCCATCAGCTTCTCCCAGGGAGCCACCCCCATAGATAAATTCTGCTCTTTAAACCAAAGTTCTGCATACTCGCAGTCTTTGGTTTCAGGGAACGCTGGTACCCCTTGAGTATAATGTATGAGTTTAGGGATTGCACTTTTAGGAGAATCATAACCTACTAAGAAGTTCCATTCAGGCGGGATTTCTCCAAGCTCTTCAGGCTTTGCCCAGCCTATACTGTGAAGGTTTGCAGCCTCACTTACATATTCAGGGGTGAGCACCTCACACTTGGCGCAATTAAACAACATGGCAGATGCCCACTCAAACTCAAGCTTATTCTTTGCAACCATGACTGAAAAACTATCATTTGCCATATCGAACAACCTAGATATGTCTTCAGTTAAAAGCATATCAGCATCTAAGAATAACGCCCAGCCCTTGTAATCGTTAAAGTATGGAACTAGGAACCTTGAGTAAGTGAAGGGTGTTAACCCTGTACGCTTACAACTATCTGGCATCTGGCCAATCATTAAGGGGGTGATAGCTACAGGCTTAGAAGACAGCCTGGCTATAGATTGTGCTAATACGTTATATGAAATGCGCTGCCTTTCATCATAACCAATAAATATTCTTAGTGGAGCGTTACTCATTTACTACTTACCTCATTCTTTCTAAAGGTGGGCCAACCAACTAGAGCTTTGTTGGAAAGGACATAGAAGGTCGACCCATAACTCATTACCCTTTCTTTTCGCCTTTGGCGGTGCTTTTAGCATTTTTCATGCCACCACTCATTGGCCCGGCAGCGGGTATACTACCATTAGCGCCACTATTGTCAGTCTTGGTGGTGCTGTGTTTAACTTTGCCTTTACTTTCGCTCTTCATAACTTGCTCTCCTAGCTGGTTGATTTTGCCGTTACTGGCTCCAATAACACTACGTAAGTGTGATACGTCATAGTATCATTTGATGCGTCTAATCTATTAAATTCTAGCAGATTAAAGTGTTTACTTAGTTTCGTTAACCACCATACGTCAGGCTCTTGGATAAGGTGGGCATTCCTGCCATCTGCTAAAGTCTTTTTAGCCGGGCCATTTGCAATAGTTGCAAATAATTTTTTCTTGGTAACCCTGGCCAAGTCTGCAATAACATTATCTACAAGGTCTGGCTCTATATGCTCTAGAACATCTGTACACACAACAATATCCGCAGGTTCCGGCGTGTCACTGTGTTTAGGTATAGCTGGGTCATATTGCTTAATGGCAAAGGGTAGATTGTTAGCCAGTGTTGACTTTCCACACCCATAATCCAAAACATCCTGGGACTTCATCCCGCTGGCAAGGAACATTATATTTTTTATGTAGTTCACCCCCGACGTACCATAACTTGCTTTATCCCCGTGTAAACTTTCATTAAGTTTTTTATATTCTTCACTTATTAACATCTTGAGCCTCCATTGCTTCATCGTAATTATTTATAACATCTGACAGAATGTCGTATGTTTCATCTAGAGCATCAGCCCACTCACCATCAACCGTCTGCCATATATTCTTAATAGATTTATGCCAGGGCATATCCTTGCCAAAAGCCCCTATCTGCCACATGCCATGCTTAGGGCATAACTGTAGACCGGGTGTACCTATAGAGCCTGCCAGGTGAACCACAGATTGAGGTGCTGATATTATAAAATCTAGATTGGCTACTAGTGCTGCGGTTAAGTCGTAGTCATCTAGTACGGATTGCCAGTGGTGAAGAGGTTTCCCTATCTTTTCTGAGAGTACATCAACGTCTTTCTGATGCTCGGCTTTGTATTGCAAAGATATAAAATCAGCATCCAGGCTAAATATCTTTGTCCACATATCAAGCGGGATTGTGCGCTGTTTAGAGGCTGTCCCTTTTGTGCCGCCAGTCCAAGAAAACCCAATCTTTGGTCTGTCGCCCAAAGCGTCTAGCCTTGCTTGGAGTTTCTCTACTAATTTTTCATCTGGTATCACAAATGCTGTACCTGGAAAATCTACTGCCTTCTTTCTATAGTACTGCACGCATGAGCCTATTGGAATCTTTGCGTCTATCTTGTGGAACTGTTGCCACGGTAGATAAGATTCTTTCCTTGTGCCGTATACCGGTATTTCTGGGAAAGAGCGCCTGAACATGTCAGCAAGGCGGGGGTGGGCATCTAGTATTACTTTACAGTCTTTTATCATGTCAGGCAGAACGGATGCAAAGATTATTTCATCACCTATTCCTTGTTCACCATACACAACTACAGTCTTGCCTTTCTCACCTTTCCAAAATGGGGTCTTTCCGTCGTTGTACTCCCTATCTATGCGGTCATCGCCAAACATGCCCATAGAGCGCTTAGCTTTGATATCCGGCCTATTACTACGCATACCCCAGTCGTATTCCTTGAAGCCTTTGTCGTAGTCGCCTTTTTCAAGATATGCTAAAGCTCTATTCCATCTTGATTGGGGGTGAGAGTCATTATACTTTAACCCCTTATCAATTATGTCTATTGCCTTTTGTGGTGTGCCTTTGACTATGTACATAGAGGCATAATTAGCATAGTACTCTACTATATCTTCAGGTGTTTTTTCCTGTCTGCGTTTGTCAGACTTCCATATTTCTATAGCTTTTTCAAAGCATGGTATAGCCTTGTCATCCATATTTTCAGTCTTGTAACATACACCTAGATTGTTATAACCCTCACAGAATTTTGGGTTTCTCTGTAGTGATTCATTCAATAGGGTTATTGCAATCGAGAATAGACCTTTCTTTTGGAATGCTACCGCCATATGAAACAGTGGGGCAAAGTTATCTATTTTCTCTAGTAGTATTAAGTTGAGACACTGCAGCGCAGCATCCCACCGGGCGGGTTCGCTCGTTTCTAGATGCTCAACCGCAGCGCGGTAAAGCTCATCTTGCTCTATCTTCATAGTGATGTTGTCCTTTCCATTTATCAAAAACCCACCCCCATAGGGGGCAGGTTATAGCTCTTACACTACGTAATCGTTACTCACCAACTGTATAGAAGATGGTTGTATTGATTTTCAAGCTTGCAGTTGCAGTTCCAGGTGTAGCCACTGCTCTAAAGATGGTGTACTGAAGCGCAGCATCATCTGCTAAAGCGACAGTGTACGGAACACCTGCTGTAGCTCTAGCTACAACGCCTTGAGTTAAAGCAGTTGCGAATGCGTCGGAGTCTCCAGTAACACCGTAATCAACTGGGCATGTAGCGGCCCCTGTTGAGTGGTTTTCTGTGAAGTCTACAACTTTCGCGCCATTTGGTAACTTACAAAGTAAAATGTGAGTAGCAGACACTTCAATTTCTGTAGCGCCTGAATTGTATTCTACTGTTACTGAGTTTAACCCTGCATGCACTGCACGTGGAGAGTTAGCCATTGCTGTTGCTGTTAGAGTAGGCATGATTCACCCCCTAGTGTGCGACTGCATATGTTGAAACAACGATTGTTCCAAAATCTGCACTGTTAAAGACTGGCTTCTTGGCACCGAATATACATCCAGTAGAAACCCCCAAGCTGTTACCATAGTCGAAGCTTTCTTCAACCCATGACATTTTGTCAGGTCCGTGGTCTTGACCAAATGCAATAACACCTGATTGAGCACCACATAAAACAGCCCTACGTACGTTAGCAGTTACTGCTGGTACGCGAGTTGATTCATGAAGGATAACGCCGTTATACACGCCTAACGCGCCTGTAAAGATTGGGTTATCTTTGTACTTGCCGCCTTGAAGAGCTGATTTTTGAATATCAAACCAACCGCCAGCAGTTGCTGCGTCAGTTCTTAAATCAACAACCTGGTAAGGATGCAAGAACATTACGTAGTAGTCTTCACCTTCATATTTAATTGGCCGTATACCAACAGTGTTAGTTTTTGCACGCTCAATTGCATAATCAATGAATTTTAACTTCATAATGTTTGAAGTTGTAGCAGACGCTACAGCCGCTTCACTTGCTACGCCGTTAGCGTAATAAATGTTTGCAGATGTTGGCGCTGTTGTTGCGTTGTTACCTGTGTAACGTGTATCAGTTTGGCCTGTGTTACCACATAGTTGATTGAATAAAGATGTATCCATTCTATCAGCCCACCAGTCAGACAAACCTTCTAGAGATTCTTGTCTAACAGAGAATGGTACGCGCTGCTCTGATATCTTGCCGCCTGATCTAACCGCGTTACGTAATTGGTTAATTACAACGCTTTCAGAGTAAGTTGCCAATGCTTCTTCGTTACCTTCTAAGGTAGCATCGCCTTGGATACCTGCTCCTGCTAATTGTGTTCTTAGGCCGAAAGTGATTTTATCACCGGCTCCTTTTTGAGTATCGTTCAGTACTTGAACCATACTATCTGCGCTTTCGCCCATGAATTTGTGCATCCATGTCTTTTTTATCGAGTCAACAAATAGCTTCTTACGCCATAGTTTGACTGCTAATGGGTTATTAGTCCCATAATCAGTATCTGCCATCGTTTTAAGTCCTTTTTAGCATATAAAAAATAAAGTTGTATAGTTGCCTATAAAACCAGGTTAATTTTTTATCTAACGCGATAAATTGCGTGCTCATGCTTCCAGCATGAAAGGTGTGTAAGTCCGTCTACACAAAACGTGGTGATTCGCCGATAACGCAAGCGATGCGTAAATTAATTATAGCAGTAAGTCTGTTATGTGGCAAATATGTTCAATATTTGAACAGTTGCAAAAAACCGCACACTGGGGGGTAACTCCACTGCGCGGTTTAAGATCGAACTTGAATTAAAAGTATAGCTCAGCTCTAGCCAAAAATACCTGTCCCGCCGGAATCAGTTTTCATTTGGTCAAAGAGTTGGTCTAGTTCCTCCGTGGTTAGGTTGTCTACATTCTCTGCTGTGATTCTGTTTTTGGTACCGGTCGTGCCGCCAGACATGCCAGATAGTGAGCGTGAATTTTTCACCCCCCGGTTTATGGCATCTAGTTTAGGGGGTGCCACGTTATACCCGCGTGCTTTTGCAAGGCTATACATTCTTTCCGCTGGATTAACGCCGTCTGTAAAGGCTTTGCTTACGATAGCCTGTTCATCTTGATTTAACAGTTGGCCCGCTTCTGTCTCTGAGTAACCCGCTGCCTGATACTCAGTCATACGAGATTTCATAAGGTGCTGGTATGCGTCTGCAAAGTCAGGGGTCTTTTTTGAGTAGTCATTAGCTGCTTGCTTATAACTGTTAACAAACTGGTTTTGCTGTTGGCTCTGTTGCTCTTGTTGAGCCTGGCCACTTAGATAATCCTGTTGCTGCTGTAGGGCGGCCTGTAGATTTTCATTCTGCCATTCCAGATAACCGATTGGGTCAACGTCTTTATCAGGGGTTTTACTCTGTATCTCTTGTTGTTGAGTTGCAGTCTGTTGTTGTTGGTAGTGTGATTGGTATTGCTCTAGTTGAGATTCCATATCACGCATACGCTGCTCATACTCGTGCGCCTTCTTTTGAACTTCCTTACGTTTATAACGCTCAGCCTTCATAGCTTTTTTGTAGTTACCGTTTATCTCAGCGTCTACAACTTCATCATCATCTACATCTGCCGTAGATTCTTCAGCTTCTTCTGTTTCAACTTCTGACTCGCGCTCTTCTGCCTCTTCACCTTGAGACTCTGCCTCTTCTACAGTTTCAACAGTATCGGGGGTGATCTCCCCTTTAGACTCGAAGTACTTTTCTACCTGCTCATTAGTTACATCTACATCCGCGCTCTGTGTTGCTGCGTTAACGTCGCTAGCACCCGTATTAGTGTCATCCATTTTTTACCCTTTTCAAATCGCGGGCATTAACCCGCATTCCAACCTTTTGCCTCTTCTCTTTGCATTCTTGCAACAGCTTCGGCATCCTTTCGCTCCATATCCCTAGTAGCCGCAAAGTCGCGTCTTTGCTGCTCTCTAGCTGTGGCTTGGTCTTTAGCCAACTGCCCCATTGCACCGAGTGACATTTTTTGTTGCGCCTGGGCTGCTTCATCTTGCGCCAGTGCTTGCTCTTTAAGAGCCTTAGCCTGGTTCAGTAGAACTTGTGATTGAGTCTCAGCATTCTCATATTGTGCCTGGTTAGTCTCTGATTGTTTTTTCTCTACGTCGGCGGTTTTCTCTGCTATCGCTAACTGTGCCAATTGCTCACGCATTTTTTCAACTTCCCCAGCTTTAGGGTCAGGCTCATTTATAAGCTTTTTCCACTTAGTGGCTAGTGATGCTGGGATTGGGGCGTAGTCTAAGATTTCAGGCGGTATAGGTATACCTGCTTGCATTAGTGTAGGTATCAGACCGGACAGAGTCCTGAAGACTTGCTCTTTCTGGTTGGGTGATGTGGCGGCTTCATCTACAATGACATCATACTTAAAGCTCATTTCATCTTTAAGCAATGGCACATATTTACCCATGTCATCGCCCGCAATTCTCACCAATCTACCATCAGCTATGTATTTAACTATAAACTCACCCATGCCGCGCCCTTGCTCTTTGCGGTAACGGCGTAGACCATCAAAGAAATCTGCCAGTACCGTGATACCAGCTTGTTTCCTTTGCATTTCTAGGTAACCTGATTGATTGCCGCCAGCGGTAGAGCCTAGCATTTCCAGGTTCACCCCCACTAAGGAGTTAATCGCTTCCATGGCATAATTTAGCAATCTATCTATGCCTTCAGGGTAACGCGGTGCCTCTTTAGGTTTAAGCTTGCTCATGCCACCCGGGTTTAACTCTACATTCTTGGATGTGTTGGCTATGTCTTGTGATGCCTTTCTAGGGTTGGCAAATGCGCCAGTCTCATAGAAGTATCCACCTTTGGCGTTACTGTTCACAATGTGCATGACCTGGGATAGCCACTTGTTCGCCCACATTTGAGGGTCGCGCATTAGGCGCACTAAACCAAAGTACAGGCCATTGTTTCTATCGTGTGCGCCAGTTATTAGATGCAGGGTAAAGCCGTCTATTGGCGAATTGCCAGACTCTAAGAGGCTATCGCCATACAGGAAGTATTGCTTGTAGACACGTCTATACTGCTTGGCAACCTGCTTAACCAATCCAGCGCGTCGCATCTGTTGTATAAGCTGTTTAACTTCTTTGTATTTATCTTTGGATATTTCCTCTATCTCACCATTCATGCGCTCGATTCTGTAGTAACAAACTCTTTCCCATTCCTGGTATTGGATAACATCTACTAAGTCTTTCTTGTAGTTAAGGGTACCCTGATTATTCTTGTACCATTTGGCGGCTTCCTGGTCGTGGACTCTACCACCCCCGGCTAGCCCTGTGCCTTTGTTAATAGTTTCCGAGCCGGTCACTTCCTGGTCAGGCCACAACTCTTTAAATTCTGTTTTGGTAAACTGCTTGATACGAGCACGCCATTTAGAATCATCAATATTTCTTTTGCTCGATGCTGGATCCCATCTCATTTCCAACGGGTCAACCCGCTCTATGATTATGGCTCCGTCTTGGTCTACCTCATAATCAAGCCTGGTTTCCATGGCACCCACACCACAAATCAAACATTCCTTGAAAGCTTGTGACTCTTCATCTTGAGCATCACAGTTATCACGCGCCCACTGAGCGGCCCCTGTTAGAAGCTCATTAGTGATAGCGTCACCTTGTTCACGGGGTATGTAAACTGTTTCCTGTCTGTTTTGTAGCTCTAGACCGGTCACGGCATTGATGGTTCTAACAATTCTGTTGAATACGATAGCCGGGCGGTTTTCTTCTTTTAGCTTGGCTTTGTCAGTCTCAGACCATTGGTTACCAGCGAAGAAGTCAAAATCTTCAACGGCTTGACCCAACCAACCGGAAAGATGATCATCTGATTTTTTAATGTTGTCTTTGATTCTCTTAACGATTACTAGGCGTTCTTCATACTCCATGCCTGTATCGTTGACATCATCATCATCTAAAATGTCTTTGTCATCATCGTTAATGTCATTTTCTAAGTGCATATCATCCATGTTTCCGTTTCCCTGGTTTAAGCGCTCCAAGCCGAGTCACCCCCGCTGCTTCCATACTTGGCGCGTGCGTATCTATCTTCTGGCTCATTATCAGTAAGTCTAGGCCATATTGTATTTAACTTCTCATCTAAAATTCTAGCCATTGCATCCAACATATCATCGTGTACTGATACTGGGAATGATTCGTATTCCTGTGTGACAAAAGCCTCTATTAAATCTTGCGTCTTGCCTTCGTAATCAGTTTTAAATACGGAGTGTGGTAGCCACATTCTACCTTGCTCGAATACAGGTATCAAACGACGTATTCTATCGAGCTTAGGAGTGGCACCCCCCAGCTCTTCTATTACAAAGTGGTAATTAGTTCTATTCATGGTATCTCTGACATGCTCAATATCCGCTTGTAGTCCATAACGCTCATAACCCACGGCTAGAGGTTGCCACTTCTTGTGCAGTCTAAATAACATTGCGCATCTTTCGGTTAGGGATATCCTGTCCCTTATAACATCCAACACATGGTAATTATGATCCATTCCGAGTCCTATCACCCACATAACGGTATAATCTGAGGTTTTCTTTTTCTCACTTGCAGGGTCAACCACTATGTATTTATTTAAACCTGCGCCCTCTGACTGGTCGGCAAAGTTCAACCACTCACGCCTAAACCCTTGGCTTTCATCAGCAATTGGGTTACATAACATTTGTGAGTTTTTCGTAAAGTACCCCCAGGCAATATAATTACCTGACTCTGTTTCTATGTTATAGACCCGCTGGCTTTCAAGTTCTTTAATATCTACAAGTTTATCTCTATGTCGCAACCCATCCCCCGCCTGGCTTCTGCTGGCGCTGAATATTCTATCTATTATCTTGTATCCCTTGGCTGGCTTTATAAGGTTGAGGAATCTTAAGTAGGTTCTTCTGCCGCCCTTTAGGTAGAAGATGCACGCCTTTCTTTTTCTATTGCCATTTTCGTCTAGTTCGCTATTAAAGCTTTTGCCATATTCAAAGCCAAGCCTAGTCAGCACCCCCTCAATTCTCTTGAATACTTCAGGGTTGTGTACTGGGCATTGACTGATCGTGATATTGTTCCCCGAAAAAGAACCCTCCCCATCGTAAAGGCCGGATAAGTACGCTGCATCTATTGGGTTGTTATCTTCAAGGCTTGCGGGGTCATAAACTGAAATTAAGCCGCTCAAGTCGTGACACTTGAAGCCCAGCTTGTTGTAGACCCTGTGATGGTCCGACTTGTTGCGCCCTGTGTACCACTTATGGTCTGGGGTACACCTGACCTTTCTACCGCTCTCTAGCGAAGCCTCTATAACTGGCGCTGTCTTGCCACCTATAGCGCGGACCTTTGTTTTAATAAGTTTGCCACTAACCCCCCTGGCTTTACCTTCCGCTATGGTAAACCCAACCACTTCATCCCCGGGCACAATATTCTCTATAAGCTTTTGGGTCATATCCGACATTAAGACTGGCGTACCGGCAGGGAAACAGTTGTATACATACGGCCCCATGTGCTGACGTTTCTTGTCCAGGTCTTCTCTAGTTAACAATACCGGCTCGCCTTCAACGGAGCCATCAACTGTAGCGGGGTGTATTCTGGGGATTGCGGCCCCTCTGTCCATGATGGTTTTGTAGGTGTCGCCGTAATGGTAACGGGTGCCAATGTACCGCTCATACCCACCGGGGGTGCCAAGGTTCAATGACATTTCCCATGCCTGCGTGGTCTTCTCTATCATATCTGGCGACCGTACATAGTCGATGGTCACCACATCATCGTATACCCTCAATAGGAAATGTTTAGATGTTGGCTGTGAATCGATTAAGCCCCAGCTTTCTACCGTGGCTTCTTTGGGATTACTTTTTCTCTTTACGATAATGCCAGCATCTAATGACCAGCTCGGCGCGTCTTTGTGTGGGTTTTCCCATAGGACGTCTGGGAATGCGAATCTTAGAACATCGTTAGATTCAAACTCTCTTTTAATCTGCGCTAGGAATTGCTTTGCTATTGGCCTGGTACAACTAAAGATGCCTACGGTTACTTCCTTACCTCCCCATTCTGGCAGTGGATTATCACCATGGCTTGCTAGTATATCTTGTATTGTTTTGGCTAGAGTTAGAATACTTGATTTAAAATGGCCACGGCTCCATAAGTCCAGATGACCATTAGGGGCAAGCTCTACCTCTTTGCACCTGTCAAATATCCAGGGATGGATAGCGTCTTTTCTGTTTAAACCGTAGACCAGAAGGAAAAATAAATCAGTGCGTAGAAGATGTCTCACTATCGACACTTTCTCGGTCGCCGAGCATTTCTGTAATTTTTCTATCAATGGCTTCAGCTGCGAGATACTCTGTAATCCTTTCCTTGCTAACGCCATCGGCTATTTCCTCTTTTACAACTAAGCTAGATACAACGCGGAAGTATATTTCTGGTTTTTCTTGTCTGACTTGAGCCATCACGGACTCACCGTGCATTGACCAATCTTTTAAAACATCATCACAGAATTTTTGACTAAATATATCCCTAGAGCCTTTGGGTTTACCTGCGGGGTTACCGGATTGACCGGGTTTGAATTGACCAAGCTTTAACGCATCAAGTTGTTTTTGCGTTACCTTTCTCTTTCTTTTTGCTGGCGGCTTCTTTGTTTCCATACTTGTATTATAACCCTTAAAATATCCTTGTACTTCAAGGTTAGTTAACATTCCTTATATATGCATACTCATTACAAAAGCGCGATGCATAAAAATTACTGGCTTTTGCCGGTAAATACTTCATCGCATTTCTTGCAGTGATACCCCGGGTAGTTCTTTCCCTCTTTGGAGTCACACACAAAATAAGATTGGACAACATCCTTGCTCGAGTTGCATATAGGGCAGTCGGGCTGGCTTGTCCTTTCCATGAGTAAACTCTAACACAACCCCACAGTATTACAATGTCATCACAAGCTTGAAGGTGATCATCCTTGATCAACGTTCATCCATGAATAACTTGGAGTTGCTTAACCTGCCCGCTATATTCTCAAAGCCACATCTAACTAACAAAAGTTGCCTTTTAAGTTCTTTAACCTCAATTGAGGTCTGGGCGTTAGCAATCTCCAAGTCCTTACAATAGTTTAGACAGTTTTGATACTTTTTCCTGAATATAAGAAACCAAAAGATAACGTGCCATAACAGGAAACTTACCACCCCCTGAGCTAGCACTATTACTATTGTTTTCCAAAACTCAGTCATCCGTTACCTCTACCAAATCTACATTTGCTTTAATTTCCAAGGGTAGCATTTCGTTGCACTCTAGACACTCAACTTCACCGCCAACATAAAGAAAGAAACTTTCAAGGTTTCCACATGCGCACCCCATTACTTCCAGGTCATCTTTCTTAAAGTCCACATTAACAACATTGCTTTCTGATTCTTCATCTAACATGACATATTCCCCTATTAGGTCTTTTGCATGTTCCCAGCCATAACACACCTTGGCTAGGTACCCTTTTAAGTTTAGATAATTAATCATTTCTTGCTGTGACTTGCTGATACTAGATGGTGCGCCCTTCTGACGTTTAAGCTCTATCCATAATCCCGCATACTTGCCACAAGGTCTTGGATAGAATAAGTCAGGCACGCCAGCCACTACGCCTTGGCGCTTTAGGTTGGCTGCTTCTAGGGGGTGTCTTGAACCCCCGTTAGGAATGGCTATTAAGTGTTCACCTGGATAGGCATACTTAAAGTATCGGATTAATGCTTCCTGCTCTTTCGCCTCTAAAGGAAGTCGATGTGATCCTTTTGAAATATTCATCTCCTTGAACAAATGTCACCCCCGCATATAGGTGCGGGTAATGATCTCTCATATGCTCATAGGTTACCATCTTCAGTGCGTACAACATGACGCTATTAGCTGTCTTCTTGTCCATGTGTCTCTCTTAGTGCTCTGCTTACAAGCTCATTGTATTCATTATCATAATGTTCAATTAAAGCTTTCTCCATCTCAATATTAAACATACTTTTTAGCTCTGCTCTTAGTTTCCCATAATACGCATAATAACCAATAAAAGATTTATCACCTTCTACCAGTTGGGTTTGCACAGCATTACTAATAATCTTATTGAAGCTTGAGCACATCATTTTTCTTAACACATCTGGATCACGAAACATATAAACCCTCCTTGATGCCCGATATGGACATGTAAAATCTAAGCGCTATTAAAATAAATAAAGATACCCACGCACCACTGCATATTATCTTTGGGATAATTAAGCGTATGTTGGGTCTTAAGAATGGAACCATCTTTGACAATGCCATCAAGTCCAATACGGCATATACAGCACAGGTAAAACTCATGCCCAATACAAGACACGCAAGTATACTTTGTGCCAACAATCACCCCCTA
>Ga0075119_1000904_pt1 | contig 15069 bp, 13 predicted proteins | sample AntAceMetag02UK9_FD_69791 | JGI IMG/M metagenome (GOLD analysis project Ga0075119, IMG submission 69791) | Saline lake microbial communities from Ace Lake, Antarctica - Antarctic Ace Lake Metagenome 02UK9 | ecosystem: Environmental > Aquatic > Non-marine Saline and Alkaline > Saline | place... | reverse complement strand
CGTAGACTACGACGTTGATAGGCTGGGTGTGGAAGTGCGGTAACGCATGAAGCTAACCAGTACTAATAGCTCAATTGGCTTGATTTATGCACTGAAAAAGTTTTTAGATTTAATATTTTCTCAAATTATAATGTTAAATAATAGCAATGTTTTTTATTTTTTATAAAAATAGTTACAAATGAATGTTTCATCATTAGAAATAGATGCTTTGAGAACACCAGTTCTTTTTATCGTTTTTAACAGACCGGACACTACAGTTAAAGTATTTGAAGTTATAAAAAAAGTTAGACCTAAAAAGTTATACATAGTCTCTGATGGACCCAGGCAAGAAAAAAATGGAGAGGATCATAGAGTAAAACAAGTACGTAAGATTGTGACTGATGTTAATTGGCCATGCGAATTGAAGACTCTCTTTAGAGAAAAAAATTTAGGGTGCAAGTACAGCGTTAGTGGCGGTATTGACTGGTTTTTTAAAAATGAAGAACAGGGCATAATCTTGGAAGACGATTGTCTGCCACATCTAGATTTTTTTAGATACTGCGAAACTCTTTTGGATTATTATTGTAACAACAATAAAGTTTTGGCAATTTCTGGAACCAATATTTTAAGTAAAAATAAAAACGATCATGATTCTTATTACTTTTCTAAATATTTTAATTGTTGGGGCTGGGCTACTTGGAGAACATCTTGGAATCAATATGATTGTGAAATAAGTTTCTGGCCATCATGGAAGCATTCCAAAAATTGGCTTAGAAGATTTGCTCATAAAGATGAAAAAAAGTATTGGGAAAAAATTTTTGATCTAACATATTCTAAGCAAATTGATACATGGGATTATCAATATTTAGCCAATATTTGGAAAAAAAACGGATTAACAGTAATGCCCAATACAAATTTAGTAAGCAATATTGGATTTGGAAATAGTGCAACTCATACTACTGATGCAAATCATAAGCTTGGTAATTTACCCCTCAAATCAATTGGAGATTTAATTCACCCGAAAAAAATTGAACAAGATCATGATAAAGACAAGTGTTTATTTGATGTGGCCTTCGAAGGTCGCTATCTAAGGTTCCCATGGAGTATTTTTATTCATCTAAGAAAAATAATAGGGCATATACTACGTAAAATTAAGTCTACATTAAAACCCTTAAGTCAAAAATAAATTTAATTTTAGATATTATTAATTAACTACTTTTTTAAAAATGAAGATTGGAATAACAGGTGGCAACGGCGTTTTGGGATCAATTATTTTAAAAAAACTTAAGAAAAAAAAATATACAGTTATAATTTTTAATTCAGATATACAAAAATTATTAAAAGTAAAAAAATGGGTTAGAAAAAATAATTTTGATGCTATTTTTCATTTAGCAGCAATTGTTCCTGTAAAAGCGTGTAATGAAAATCCGTTACTAGCAAGTTCAGTTAATATAGGCGGGGTATTTAATATTTTAGATTCTTTAGTTGGATTAGAAAAAAAACCATGGTTTTTTTATGCTTCGACGTCCCATGTTTATAAAATAAAAAACAAACCTTTATTAGAAACTGACCCAATATTTCCAAAAACTTTTTATGGATATACTAAATGGATAGGTGAAAAAATAATAAAAAATTTTAGTGAAATGCACAATTTACCTTATTGCTGTGGAAGAATATTTAGCTTTTATGACAAATCACAACCAAAAGATTTTTTGTTTTCATCAGTAAAAGAAAAAATAAAAAAACTATCAGGTAAAAAATCAATTAATGTTATTAATGCTCATAGCATTATTGATATACAGAAAGCTGAAGATGTAGTCAGAATTATTTTGAGTCTTTTTGAGAAAAAAATTCAAGGGACTGTTAATATAGGAACTGGAAAAGGAACAAGTATTAAAAATTTTGTTAAAAAAATATCTAAAAAAAAAATCAGAGTATTCACAAATACAAAAAAAAAAACTATAACTGTTGCTAATGTTAAAAAATTAAATTCATTTATTAGTTAATGAGCAATCACAAGATAATTTCAACGGTAATTCCAACCTTTAATAGAGAGGTCTATCTAAAAGAGACAATACTTTCTTGTTTAAATCAATCAATTAAGCATGAAATAATTGTTTGTAATCATGGGGGAACGGATGGAACAGATATTATGGTTAAAGAATTTGGAGATAAAATTAAATATATAAAAAATACAAAAGATTATGGGCCACATTTTTGCTGGCTACAAGGTATTATGGAGGCACAGGGAGAATATATAAACTTGTTGTTTGACGACGATTGGATTGAACCAAGGTTTATTGAAGAATGCATGAAATACATTGATGATGAAAATATTGGTTTTGTTTTTTCGGCAACTAAACTTTTTGATGACAAAACCAAGAAAATAACAAAATATATGCATAAAATTTTGCCAGCAAGTGGCGTTTACAATGTATCTAAACATGAATTATATTTTGTAAAAAATTTAATTTCACCTACTTCATTTATTATAAGAAAAAAAGATATGATTGATTCATTGTTTCAGGGCAAACTACCTTTTGCTAAATTTGAATACAAAGGTGTTGGCCCAGATAAGTTGATGATCATGATGTGTATGTTGCGTTATAAGAAATTTGGATATGTTTCTGAATACTTAGCAGCTTATAGAAGTCATGAAAACTCAATAACAATCGACGCAATTTCCAATAATCAAAAAGAACAAAATTTGAGTAAAGCATATAGGGAAGTAAATTTTTATTATTACACTTTAAAATACGCAAAGTATTTTTTATACTTAGTGTATACTAAAGACTTTTGTAATAGGCTTGTTAATAAAATAATAAATATACTAAAGTGAAAAAAAATAAGTTCTTTAAAAAATATAACTTAGCACAAGATACAATTTCAAAAAAAGAAATAATTAATCTTAATAAATGGTTGATGCAAGGTAATCAGCTAACAAAAGGAAAACTAACTTTACAATTTGAAAAAAAGTTTTCAAAATATCTGAATAAAAAGTATTCTGTTTTTGTAAATAGTGGATCTTCGGCAAATCTATTAATGCTTTCTGCGCTTATAGAGGGTGGTAAATTAAAAAACAAAAAAGCAATTGTCGCCGCAGTTTCTTGGGTGACAACAGTAACCCCTTTTATGCAATTAAATTTTGATATCGATTTGTGTGATTGTGATGTTAATAATTTAGGAGTTGATATTAATCATTTTGAATACTTGTGCAAAAAAAATAAACCCTCGGTAGCTATAATAGTTAATGTTCTGGGGCACCCAAATGATATTCATAAAATAAAAAAAATCTGCAAAAAATATAATGTAATTTTATTAGAGGATTCTTGTGAAGCTCTTGGAACAACACTAGGTAGTAAAAAAATTGGAACACATGGACTTGCTTCTTCTTTTTCTTTTTATTATGGACACCATATATCAACTATAGAAGGAGGAATGGTTACAACAGATGATTTTGATTTTTATAATGTAATGCTATCAATTAGATCTCATGGCTGGTCCAGGGATATAGCAAAAAGTAAAAAAAAAAAATTATTAAAAAAATACAAAGTGGACGAGTTTAGAGATTTGTATACATTTTATTACTCTGGGTATAATTTAAGATCCACAGATTTAAACGCTTTTCTAGGTTTAGGGCAGCTAAAAAAGATAAATAAAATCTCTCAAGTTAGGTATAACAATTTTCTATCCTATAAAGAAAATCTAAAAAATTTTTGGTATCAAGGTAGTTTATCTAATTTTATATCAAGCTTCGCATACGGGACTTTAGTCAAAAATAGAATGGAAGTTTATAAGTATCTTAAAAAATTTAATATTGAAACAAGACCCTTAATATGTGGTAACATTGGAAGACACCCTTTTTGGACTAAAAAAAATGGCAGCAGCATTTTAATCAATGCTGACATTGTTCATGAATATGGATTATATCTTCCAAATCATTACAATTTAAAAAAAGAAGACATTCTTTTCATTTGTCAAAAATTTAATGAAATTGCTGTTCCCAAGTTTTTTTAGAATAATATTAATTTATAATGTTTTTTTTCTATCTTGAAAAATAGATTTTTATAAAATCTATTTAATTTTATATTTTTCTATCCTTTCTTAAAAGTGTTATTTCTAATTGATCACTAAGTATTAAATTTTTTGACAATTTAATTGGCGCAGTTATATTATTTGAATTAATATGAACTATCTCATGGTTTTTCTGCAATCTATCAAATATTAATTTAATTAGTGCAAAACCTAAAATATTCAAAATATTAGAAAAAAAATGAATTTCTAATATTATGATTCTCATTTTTAAATATTGTTTTTCAGTTATTGATGGCAATAAATCATATTCATCTCCCTCAATATCAATTTTTAAAATATGGTCATTAGAATCGGAATTTTTTTGAAACCAATCACTAAACTTTATATAATTTTGATTATTTTCTGCCCCAATAAATTTTTTAGTAAAAATAAAATTAGCATGCTTTAGTGGAGGAGTTTCAATAGAATAATCTGCCATAAAACATTTTATTCCTTTGTTTGCTAATTCAAGTTCAAAATTGGCATCATCTCCAATTCCAGCTGAAAACAAGCTGGAAATGTTTTTCAAATCATCAGGCACAAAATATCCACCATCTCTTTTGCTCCCAATTCTAATTAATTTATGATTAGTTGAAATTGGCTTAAGTTTATTTAGAAAAGTTAATATTTTATCTTCATTAACATTTCTGCTTAATCTTAATTGATATTTATAAAGAATTTGTAAAATTTTAGAACGCACAAAAACAATCTTATTGTTAATCTGTAACATATTTTAAATTAATCTAACTTTTTGTAAATTTTTAAGAAATACTTGTAATAATCACTCAATCCTTTCTTTAATTTAATTTTATATTTCCAGCCTAATTTATTAATCAGATTGACATTTAATCTTCTTTCTTTTACTCCATCAGGATATTTTTTATTAAAAAAAATTATTCCTTTAAATTTAACAATTTCCTTTATTATCAATGCTAATTTTTTTATTGTAATATGCTCAGACCCACCAATATTAATATGCCCATAAATAATTTTTTTATTTATTAAAAATAATACAGCTTCCGCCAAATCCTTTACATTTAGAAATTCTCTTTTAATCAGCCCCGATCCCCATACCTCAACAGTTTTTTTTTTCTTAATTTTTGCTTCATGAAATTTTCTAATCAAGGCTGGTATCACATGACTTGATTGTAAGTTAAAATTATCTCCCTCACCATAAAGATTGGCTGGTTGAAGTGAAAAAAAATTTTTTTTAAATTTTTTTTGAAGATATTCACAATATTTTAGAACCGCAATTTTGGCAATTGCATAACCTTCGTTGCTTTCTTCTAGTTTGGATGAAAGTAAATATTCTTCTTTTATGGGCTGTTTAGTTTTTTTTGGGTAAATACAAGCTGAGCCCAAATTAATAAATTGTTTTACATTGCAATCTAAACTGTTTTTTGCAAGGTTAAGTCCAATCATTGTGTTTTTGTATAAATATTCGTGTGGATAAAGACTGTTATCTAATATTCCACCAACTCTACCTGCTGCATTGATAACAATATCAGGATTGTTTTTTTTAAACCAGATTTTAACTTTTTTTTGATCAGCGAGGTCAAGCTGTGCTCTTCTACATTCAATAATTTTGTAATTTTTTCTTTTAAGCAATTTATAAATAGCTTGACCAACCATACCTTCTTGACCCGCAATATAAACTTTTTGACTCATTAATTAGTTTTGATAATTATTTTTTTTAGCAAGTTTTTGTTCTTCAGTCATCATTTCATTAATTAATTGATAAATACTTGTTTTTGCTTTCCATTTTAATTTTCTTCTAGCTTTTGCCGCGTCACCTTTTAGATATTCAACTTCATTAGGCCTAAAGTATTGTTTATCAATTTCAATAATTTTATCTCCCTTTTTAAGATGAGGAGTTATAGATTTATCAAAACTTTTGATGCATCCTACTTCTTTGACACCTTTACCTGACCAGGCTATATTAATTTTTAAAAATCTACAACACGCCTCTACAAAAAATTTTACAGTATAAGGTTTTCCTGTAGCAATTACAAAATCCTCTGGTTTTTTTTGTTGTAACATTTTCCACTGCATTTCAGCATAGTCTTTTGCATGTCCCCAGTCCCTGTATGCATAAAGGTTTCCTAGATATAATTTATTTTGAATACCTTGAGCAATTTTATTTAATCCTATAGTAATTTTTCTTGTAACAAATGTTTCTCCTCTTCTTGGAGATTCATGATTAAATAAAATTCCATTGACAGCAAACATACCATAAGCTTCACGATAATTTTTAGTTATCCAGTAAGCAAAAAGTTTTGAAGTTGCATATGGGCTTTGGGGAGAAAATTGAGTTTTTTCAGATTGATTTTTTTTATTAATATTTCCAAATAATTCTGAAGTAGACGCTTGATAAAATCTTGTTTTAAAACCAAGGACACGAATAGATTCTAAAATTCTTAGCGTTCCTAATGCGTTTACTTGAGTTGTGTAATCTGGAATTGCAAAACTTGTAAGTACATGACTCTGTGCGGCAAGATTATAAATTTCATCTGGTTGAATTTTATTAATTAATTCCAACATATTGTTAGCATCAATAACGTCCCCGTAGTGCAAATAAAAGTTAGTTTTATTATGTGGATCGGCATATAAATGATCTATTCTCTGTGTATTAATTAACGAAGATCTTCTTTTTATCCCATGGACGATATAATTTTTTTTTAATAAAAACTCGGCAAGATAAGAACCATCCTGTCCAGTAATTCCAGTAATTAAAGCGATTTTTTTTTTCATTATATTATTGTATCTTTTAATATATATTTTACTAAAATTATATATTAATTGTTTTTTAATTTTCAGCCAAAATATGAAAAAAGTACTTATAACAGGAAGTTCTGGTTTAGTAGGATCTGCAGCTGTAGATTTTTTTTACAAAAAAAAATTTAAAATATTTGCATTGGATAATGATTTTCGTGGTAAAATTTTTGGAAAGGCCTACTCAACAAAAAAGATACAAAAATATCAACAAGAAAAGTACGCGAATATAGTTTTTCTGAAGCAGAACATTGCAAATATAAATGAAATAAAAAAAACATTTGAAAATACTAAGTTTGATTTAATAATTCATGCAGCAGGACAACCTTCGCATGATTGGTCAGCGCATGACCCTCTACTTGATTTTAATGTTAATGCTGTTGGTACATTAAATCTTTTAGAACTTACAAGAAAAAATTCACCAAAAGCAATATTTATTTTTACCTCCACAAACAAAGTCTACGGTGATCTTCCGAACTATTTAAAAAATATTAAAGAACTGCCTACTCGCTATGAGGTTTATGAAAACAAAAAATTATTTTCTATTGATGAAAGTTTTTCAATAGATAATTCAAAGCATTCTCCATTTGGCGTTTCCAAAGCCTCTGCAGATTTAATGGTTCAGGAATATGGAAGATATTTTAATTTACAAACAGCAGTTTTTAGATGTGGTTGTATTACAGGTCCAAATCATCAGGGAGCAGAGCTTCATGGATTTTTATCTTATTTAATAAAGTGTATTATATCTAATAAAAATTACACAATCTATGGTTATAAAGGAAAGCAAGTTAGGGATAATATTCACTCAGAAGATTTAGTTAACATGTTTTGGTATTTTTATAATAAGCCAGGTTATGGCGAAATCTATAACGCAGGAGGTGGACGAAAAAATTCAATTTCAATTTTAGAGGCAATAGATTTAGTAAATCAGGTTACTAAGAAAAACTGGAATAATTTTAAACTAAATAAAAAAAATAGAAGTGGAGATCATATTTGGTATATTACTAATTATAATAAATTTAATAAAAAATTTCCAGAATGGAAAATTAAACATAGTAATCAAAATATAATTGATCAAATAATTTGGGAAAATAAAAATAATATAAGAGTTTCAATATAAATTAGTTTTTTATTAATGGTATTTAATCACTCTGCGCAATATTAATAAATTTAAAAATTAGAAAAAATATGAAAAAAAAATAGCAATTATTGGAGCAGGATGATTTGAATGTCATATTGGTTATGAAATTATCAAATTAAAAAAATTTAACGTCAAAATATTTGAAAAAAATAAAGAAATATTTCAAGATGCATCAGGAAATAATCAGAATAGATTGCATTTAGGATTTCATTATCCTAGATCAAAATGTACTAGATTGCAGTCAAAAAATGGTTTTGAAAAAATTTTAAAAAGCTACCTTTTTTTATGCTTAAAGGTGAAAAATAACATTTACGGAATAGCAAATGATAAAAACACCAAATTAGATTTTGAAACTTTTTACCAAATAATGAAATCCGAGGGTTGAAATTTAAAAATATAAATTCTAAAAAGCTCTTTAAAATAAGTAATTTATCGGGTTCTATTTTAACTAATGAAATGTTGATTGATAAAAAAAAATCAATATATTCTTTTAAAAAAAAACTCGGAAAATTTTTGTATTTCGTTTGAGTTAAAATTATTTAAGCTCTTTCCCTTTAGAACAGATGATAAAAATATAATAGTGCTAAAGTTAAAATTAATTTTTTTTACAAATTTTTTTTGTTCTTTAATATTATTTAGATTTAATTTGTAATTAAAGTTTTGTAATTTTTCTTTAATTAATTTTTTTTATTAAAAGTATAATGTACTTCGTAGTTTTTTGAATTAAATTTTGTTATGAGAGATTGCCCCAGCTTTGAAGATCCAACAATTAATAATATTTTTTTTAACATTTTATTTAATTTTTAATCTGTATTTTTTGGTACATTGTTATTCTAGTTTAAGTTTTAATGTAATAACAATAAATCATTGTTATTTATTTTATTTAGTTTTAATATATCATTATATAAATTTTTCTTTTAGATTAAATAAAATTTGAATAATTTCATTTTGATAAACCATAAAATATGAAAACTTTTAAAAAAATACTAAATATTTTTACTCTGCATGAAAAAAAAAGATTCTATCTCTTATTAATTTTAACATTATGCTCATCTTTTATTGATGTACTTGGAGTAGCATCCATTTTGCCATTTGTGGCATTATTAAGTGATCCAGAGATAATTTTAACTAACCCAACTCTTAGATATTTTTACAATATTTTAAATAATTTTGGCGTAAATTCTGTACAGCAATTTGTAATTGCATTTGGTATCATTGTTTTTTTTCTTTTTTTGTCATCAATTACTATCAGGATTCTATCCCAGTACGCACAAATTCGTTTTGCTTTAATGAGAGAGTATGCTTTTGGAAAACGTTTGGTTGAAAATTATTTACATCAACCTTACTCCTGGTTCTTAAAACAAAATAGTGCAGATTTTGGAAAGACAATACTATCAGAAGTAAATCAAGTTGTTTATGAAACATTACTTCCGTTAATTAATCTTATTGCGCAGTCAATATTAAGTTTTGTTCTTATTGTAATGCTTATTTTTATTGATTTTCAATTAGCTTTTTTTGTGACTTTAGTTTTCTCAACGAGTTATTTGACTATTTTTTATTTAATGAAAAATTTCCTTTCCAGGATTGGAGTTGATCGTCTCCAAGCAAATAAGAATAGATTTATTACAATTAATGAGGCATTTGCCTCTATTAAAGAAGTCAAAGTTGGTATTTATGAAAAAAATTATATCGAACGTTTTTCAAAACCAGCAAAAATTTTTGCAAATTGTCAGGCTCAATCAACATTGATTGCTCAATTGCCTCGTCATTTTATTGAGGGAATTGCCTTTGGCGGAATAGTTATTATAATCTTACTTTTAGTTATCCGAGGACAATTATTTTCAAGTATTGTTCCTATCATTTCCCTTTATGTTTTTGCTGGATATCGCCTTTTACCATCATTGCAGATGATCTATGCTTCTATTGCTCAACTTCGTGTATCAGGACCAAGTTTAAATAAGGTATATAAAGATTTAAAGAATTTAGAATCTTTTACAGAAATTTCTACAAATATATTACCAATGTCATTTAACAAATCTATTGTAATTAAAAATGTTTCCTTTTTTTACTCTGGTAGCAAACAAGCGGGTGTTAAAAATATTAATATTAATATCTCAGCTTTTAGCAAAATAGGAATTGTTGGAATTACTGGAAGTGGAAAAACTACTTTGATAGATATTATTTTGGGATTATTGGAACCAGATCAAGGAATTTTAGAAGTAGATGGAAATATTATTGATAATTATAACAAAAGGTCTTGGCAAAAATGTATTGGTTACGTTCCTCAGCAAATTTTTTTGACAGATGATAGCGTGTTGGCCAATATTGCTTTTGGGATAGACTCAAAAAATATTAATTACGCTGCAGTTGAATGGGCTGCTAAAAATGCCAATTTACATGATTTTGTAATTAATGAATTACCTAACAATTACAATACTTTAGTAGGCGATAGGGGGGTCAGGCTTTCTGGAGGTCAGAGACAACGAATAGCAATTGCGCGAGCACTTTATCATAAGCCTAAAATTCTTATCTTTGATGAGGCCACGAGCTCACTTGATACCGTTACAGAAAGAAAAATTATTGATTCCTTGAATACTTATAGAGATAAAGTCACTATTATATTTATAACTCATCGGATGAGCACTGTTAAAAATTGTGATAATATTTTTGTATTAGATCAGGGACAGTTAAAAGGGCAAGGAACCTATGAGGAGCTCAAGCAATCTAATCAGTTATTTAAAAAAATGTCAGAAACAAATTAGTGACTAGAGAATTTTTTCCACAAGATACATTTCGTACAGCGGTGCTATTTATGGTATTTAACCGACCAAACGAAACCAAACAAGTATTCGATTCTATTAAAAAAGCAAAGCCACCAAGACTATATGTGGCATGTGATGGTCCAAGGGAAGGCAGAGAAGATGAGGTTAAGCATGTTGATGTAGTTCGAAAAATAGCGACAGAAGTAGATTGGCCTTGTGAGGTAAAAACTTTATTTAGAAAAAATAATCTGGGTTGTAAAAAAGCCGTTAGCACAAGTATCAACTGGTTTTTTGAACATGAAGAGCAAGGAATTATTTTAGAAGACGATTGCTTACCCGATCCAAGTTTTTTTATTTTTGCAGAAAAAATGCTGCAAAAATACAAAGGTGATAAGCAAATATGGAAAATATGCGGAAACAATCCAAAAAATACAGGATCAAAAAGCTCTGAGTATTTCTTGTCAAAAATTCCCTCTTGTTGGGGCTGGGCCTCTTGGCGTGATCGGTGGCATCATTACGATGTTAACATGAACTATTGGAATAAGAAAAGTGAATTGGTTATACATGATAAAGTTCCACGTCATGTTTATCGTGATTATAAAAATTGTTTTAAACAAACTAAGCTTGGATTAATTGATTCATGGGATTATCAATGGACTTGTTTAATATTGATAAATAATGGTTTTGTTATCAAGCCTTATGCAAATCTTATATCCAATATTGGCGCAATTGGATTAAACTCTTCAAAAGTTGAACATTGGCATTTTGCACCTTTAGGACATTTTGTAAAAAATAAAAATAAAAATTACAAAGTTATTTTTGATTTAGATCAAGATTTGTGGTATTATCAAAAATATTTACCTCCACCTAGTTGGAAAGATCTTCCAAAACGTATACACTCTAGAATTAAAAAATTTTTTAAAAAGAAAATATAATTTGATGAAATGCCGATTATGTTCCGAAACAATTCCTGAAGCTATCTTTTCAGCTGTTTTACTTGGAAAAGTTGTACGCTATTTTGATTGCAGCATTTGTGGTTACGTTCAAACGGAACAACCTACTTGGTTAATGGAGGCTTATGCTGAAACAATGAACGATTCTGACACCGGGGTTATGAGTAGAAATATTGCAAACGCTTCATTAACACTTGCTACTTTAGCGCTTATGGGACAAGCAAAATCTTCAATTGTCGATTATGCCGGCGGACATGGTTTTATGGTTCGTTTACTTAGAGATATTGGAGTTGATGCATTTTGGTCTGATCCCTACGCTAAAAATCTTGTGGCAAAAGGATTTGAGTATTCAGATAAAGAAAAAAAAAATATTCAACTTATTACTGCTTTTGAAGCTTTTGAACACTTTGCCAATCCGTTAGAGGAGATAAAAAAAATTTTTACAATCGCCCCTAATATTTTACTATCAACAGCTATTATTCCATCTCCTGCTCCACAACCCTTAGATTGGTGGTATTATGGCCTTGAACATGGGCAGCACATTGGTTTTTTTAGACTAAAAACATTTCATTACATTGCCAAAAAATTTAATTTAAACTTTATTTCAGACGGAAAAATGAATCATTTTTTTTCTAAAAAAAAATATTCATTACATTTTTGGAGCTTATTAAAAGTTATTGCTTTTAGATTTACAAAGCCCCTAGCGCTTACGTTGAGATTGAAATCTAAAGTATGGACAGATCATCTTGCATTAAAAAAATAAATGAAGATAGTATTTGACCATCAATGTTTTTTATTTACAAATTATGGAGGTGTTTCTCGTTATTATAACTCTATTATTGAAGAATTAATTAAATTAAATCAAGATACTTATGTTATTGCGCCATTACATCAGAACAAACAATTAAAATTATTACCTAAAAATAATGTTATTGGTCGTGAAATCAATCCATTGCTTCTTAAACCTTTTAGGGTTTCAAGAGTTATTAATGATTTGCTGAGTCACATTATGCTTTCCTCAGATGTAGATATTATTCATGAAACATATTTTTTACCGAAAACAATTATTTCCCCTAGTAAAGTAAGAATTGTAACAATTCATGATATGATACATGAAAAATTTCCCCAGTATTTTCCTAAAAATGATCCATCTACTATCAATAAGCTTAAAGCGATAGAAAGGGCAGATCATATAATTTGTGTTTCTAACAATACAAAAAAAGATTTATGTAATTTTTTTAATATTTCTTCAGAAAAAGTATCAGTAGTTTATCATGGTACTAAAAATTTATATAATTTTGATTTTAAAAAAAATTATCGTAGTGATCGCCCTTTTTTATTGCATGTAGGAGGAAGAAATTTGTACAAAAACTTCACTCAAACGCTTAGAGCGGTAGCAACATCTCCTATATTAAGAAAAACATTTGATATTGTAGCATTTGGTTCCTCAAATTTTTCAAAAGAAGAGAAATTATTAATTGATAAGCTTAATTTTTCTGAAGGATCAGTTAAGCATATACGTGGAAACGATAATATTTTAACTGATTTATATCAGCAGGCTACAGCACTTATCTACCCCTCCTTGTATGAAGGTTTTGGTTTGCCAATTCTTGAAGCTATGCAGCATGGATGCCCTGTCGTATGCAGTAATAGTAGTTCAATGCCGGAAGTTGGTGGAGATGCTGCCCAATATTTTAATCCAAATTGTACTGAGGATCTATCAGAGGCTATTGAAAAAGTTGTATTTAACGAAGATCGAAAAAAACAGTTAATTTTTAATGGATACGCAAGGGCTAAAATATTTTCATGGCAACGTAGTGCTAAGGAAACTTTAAATGTCTACAATAATCTTTTGAAAAAATTACCTTAAACTATTATCAGTATACAAAATAGTTTTAAATTGAAGATATTATCTTTTTAACAAAATGAATTTCTGCATTTAAATTAGGCTCTTTTAGTAGTAGCGGTTCTGTTGTGAATTGTTTAAGAAAGTTTTCATTTTTTAAAAGATTGGATATTTCAAAATAATTATCCTTAGAGTAGTTTAATAAATTAACAAATGATTTTTCATTAAAATCTACGTTGATATTGCTATCAGCCCACGCTAAAGGCAGGCTTTTTCCAAGGAATGCCTCGGGAACTTTTTCAGTATAGTATCCAGGATACAAGCTGTTTTCAGGACATAGATTAAATGCATATTTGTTTAAAATATCTTTTTTTAACTCTAGATTGAGGTTATGAGTTTTTATATTTTTATTAAAGTAAGGTCCATGCCCATCTACTACAAAATGTTTAGATAAATTAAAATACATACTCTTTCTTGGCTCGTCTAGGTGACTAGATAAAAGACAAATTTTTTTCTCTTTTTTTAAAAAAAGATCTCCCTGTGGAGACATTAATTCTTTAATATTATAAAAATTATCAAATCTTTTAATGAATTTAGTTATATTTCTTGTTATTCCTAAATGCTTCCAGTCAATTAAATCTTTCCATAAGGGAAATCTTAAATGTGTTTCATTATTTATCCCAAGATGACTTGTTATGCTAAAATCAAATCGAATATCAGGAAATGAATAATTTTCATGAGAATAAAAAATTCGAAGAGGTTTAATTTTCCTATTCAATAAATATAAATCAATATTTGGAAATATATTATCGATACTTGTTATTTTTTTTCTAGTAAAATTAATAAATTTTCTTTTCAACCTGTGTGTGTCGTAGGGACCAAAAATAAGAATATCACATAGCTCAGGCGAGACAATTTCAATTTCTTTTTTGCTACAATTTTCGATTAACTTAATAATCAAACTCTCTTTAAAATCTCCCAACCACAATGTAGCTATTTTAATTTTTTTCATTAATTTAATTAAATAAATATGTGATTAAAATTAATGGTGCTAAACGTTGAAAACCCTTGCTTTTGCAAATTTTTTGAGATCTTTTGGATAAGTTGATTTTTTATCATAAATGCTTTCGATATCTATATAACAATTAAAGAAAAAATTTTTTACTTTGCAAAATTGTTTATCAAAATAATACTCCATATAGTAGTCAATATTTTTGTATTTTCCAAGCAAGAATGGAATGAAGAATAAATAATATGGAATTCTTAATAAGTTTAAAATAAAGTTTATTTTTTTTGTGGAAAAATTTTTATAAAGAAAATTTCTAGTTTTTTTAAAAGATGTTCTCTCATATTTTTTTCTTTCTATAGCGCCATAAGAAAAACCCCGATCATTTGGATAACCTATAAAAGGTATTGTTTGCATTAATTCAATATCATGTTTAAAAAAATTAAAAGGGTAATCCCCAAGACCTATTGTTTTCCCATTTGTTACTTTCAAAAATTTTCTAATATAACCAATTGTTACCTGAGCAGCACCTGGAT
>Ga0075119_1000872_pt1 | contig 15415 bp, 18 predicted proteins | sample AntAceMetag02UK9_FD_69791 | JGI IMG/M metagenome (GOLD analysis project Ga0075119, IMG submission 69791) | Saline lake microbial communities from Ace Lake, Antarctica - Antarctic Ace Lake Metagenome 02UK9 | ecosystem: Environmental > Aquatic > Non-marine Saline and Alkaline > Saline | place... | reverse complement strand
GACACCATATCCAAAGCCTAAGAAACTTTTACTAGGCGATAATATTGGTGGAGAATTTGACGAATATGACGTTGAAGTATTGGGAGAATATGCAGGACGTTTCATTGACATTAATGGTGAGTTGTGGAATTTTGCAAAAGAAATACCAGTTCCAAGATACACGCATGAGCAGTTGGTAGAAATATTAGGACACGAATTTATTCAAATTTAATAACACTAAAAAGAAAAAAAATGAACAATAGGAAAAAGACAAAGGGTAGAAATTTTAATATGATTAGCTTTGACGGCGTAAAGAAAACGTTAAAGCAAATTTTACCAACAAGACAAGCTATACAAAGTGCAATATTAGCAATGGGTATTGTTGAGAAAGTTTCAATTGCTCAAAGTAAATATAATCGCAACAAAAACCCTAATTTTAAACCATTACATAAAGTTCTTTGGAATAGCACAAAGCAAGGCACTTACATAAAAGCGTTACACGGAGATTTAATTTAACAGTAAAAATAAAAACAATGGAACAGAAATTTAAAGGTAAGCTAATAAGCTTTGAAACGCCTAGATATGGCGAAACAGATAAAGGGTTGTGGGCTAGTGTATCATTTATATTAGAAGAGCTTAACCCTGCTAATGCTTCTTACGCTCAGCAAGTAAAGCTTGATATGTTTAAAAATGGCGAATATGTGAAGTACGCTAAGGACTTTGAAAACTACAACAAGATAGGGGATGTTTTAGAAGCTTCTTACAACTTTAAAGTTCAGGAGTGGACGGACAAGCAGGGAGTGACAAAGACGTTCGGAAAAGTTGAATGCTGGAAGCTTGAAAAAGTGGAAGCAAAGTCAAATTCTCAAAGTCAGCAAACAAAGGACTTAAGTCAAGTTGCTTCACCAGCGGGAGAAGAAGATGATTTACCATTTTAATTACATTAAATAGTTTAATTTAATATTTAAAGTTGTATCTTTGGTAAAGAAACCTATTAATAGGTGGTTATTAACTAACATTAAAAACAAAAAGACATGAGTAAGATAGTAAAAGTAGGAGATAAAGTTAAAATAACAGATAGAAAGTGTGGACACAAATTTGAAATAGGTCAAATAGTTGAAATAATATATTTTAGCTCTTCTGATTATATAGCCAAAGGGAAATACGGTAAATCTTGGTGTTTACGTAAAAAAGAATTTGAGATAATAGAAGAACCAACTGAAGAACCAACTCAAGAAGAATTAATACAATTAGCAATTGAAAAGGGCTTCGTTAACGGTGCTAGGATTAAAAGCACTATGGAAACCGAGGCAATCATAGATGGCAAGTTTAATTTTTGTGATGAGGGTTGTTTATATTCAAATAGTGGCAATTATTGCATTTATTACGCACAAACAAAACAATGGGCAACAGTACTAGAGCCTGCACAAAAAGAACATACTGAAATAGAAGTCTTAAAGTCTGAAATACAACATTTAAAAGATTTGCAAAAAAGCATGGATAAGCAACACTTAGAACTGCAAGATGAATTCATAAAATTACAAGAAGAATACTTAGAATTAAATGATAAAATTATTTACCGCACTTTAAAATCAATCAATTTTAAACACAAGGCACAGTATAAAACCAAGAAACTGAAGAAAAAATTAACTAATACTAAAACGACAATTGAACAATATGTAAAGCGCATTGAGGCTATGCAAATAAATTTAGAATATTATCAATGTAATTTTAAAGTATCAAATGACTAGAATAGAAGAATTAGCGCTTATGAAAGTAGGTGCAATTAACTTAATTGACGCAAATTTAATAAATTGCACAGGAGTAGATGACGAGAATTTACTTGACCAATTATTAATTAATTTGCAGTATTACAAAGAAGTGAAAAATGAAATAAAACAATTACAAGATGAAAACTAAGTTAAAAAAACTATCTTTGTAAAATGGTAACAGCAAAAGGAAATAAGTATATTTGCAAGGTAGAAATAAAGTAATGACAAAGCAGGAAACTTACATATCGTTTATAAAGGACGAACTTCGGAAAGGAGCGGTAAAGCATAAAGAGGTTTCTTTGGTATTCTTAGGTAAATTTGGGTGCAGTGAGCCGACCTTTGATAAGTACTGGAAATTAGCGAATGAAGCATACAAGCAAGAGTTTAGCGAAGTCGAAACCGCAAAGGTTAACGAACGCACACAGATTGAATTAAACACGCTTAGAAGTGATATTTTAAGCAAAGAGGAAGCTTTGAAGGTTTTGTCAGATATTGTAGTTAATGACGAGCAAAAACCAAACGACAGAATAAGCGCAGTTAATCAAATGTCAAAAATGCAAGGGTGGGAAGCTCCTAAGCAAACTGACAACAACAACACTCACAAGGTCGAGCCTTTAATTTTTAAGATAATAGGCAAGGAAAATAAAACAGAACAATATGAAAGCTGAAAAAATAGTAACAGTTCCGTTAGACGAGTATATCGAATTGGTGGAGTTTCAAAAAGAAGCATTGGAAAACAAGAAATATAGCATTATGTGCAGGTGGGAACCTATTGCTTACTCAATAAAAACAGACTCTGATTTAATTAAAGAGCAAAATAGGAAAGAAACTGAATTAAGGCGAATAATTCACACCCTAAAAATTAATATAAAAATTCGCAATTTTACAATAAATAGATTAAATAGTCGAGGATTATTTGAAACTTTAAAAGACTACTTTTTTGATTAAACTACTAAGCCATCAAGCTGACTTCATTGATAGCCAAGCAAGGCACACAGGTTTAGTAGGTGGCTTTAGAAGTGGTAAGAGCCATGCTGGCGTTTGGAAAACCATTACAAAGAAGATTGCACTTGTTGGAGTTGATTGCGCTTATTACCTGCCAACTTATCCACTGATAAAAGACATTGCCTTTCCAAAGTTTGCCCAATCATTAACCGAAATGGGAATGAATTTCACGATCAATAAGACGGACAAAGATATAATTACTCCTTATGGACGTATAATATTACGCTCAATGGATAACCCAGACTTGATAGTAGGCTATGAAGTTGGTTATAGCCTAGTTGATGAAGCCGATGTACTCCAAAAATCTAAAATGAATGATGTGATGGTTAAAATTTTAGCTAGAAACTCAGTCAAGACCATAGGTAATAACAACGCAACTGATTTTGTAAGTACTCCAGAAGGGTTTAGATTCTTACACGACTTCTTTGTGTCAAAGGACAGCGATTCTAAGCTACTGATTAAAGCAAGTACAAGAGATAATCCATTCATATCGGATAGTTATATTGAGAGCTTAGAAGAGACTTATACGCCTGAATTGTTAAGGGCTTACTTAGAAGGTGAGTTTGTCAATCTTACAAGCGGAACGGTTTACAATCACTACGACAGGCTTAAAAATCACAGCGATAGAACGATTAAGGAAGGCGATATACTTCATATTGGAATGGACTTTAACGTGGGTAAGATGGCTTCGGTTATCCACGTAATAGAAGATGACAAGGTTATAGCAGTTGACGAAATCGTTAACGCTTATAAGACTGAGGACATGATAGAGCTTATCAAAGCACGCTATCAAAGTTATAGGGTGTTTGTTTACCCTGACGCAAGTGGCAAGCAAGACAGAACAAGTGCAAGTACTACCGATATAGACCAATTAAAACAATCGGGGTTTGGAGTAAGGGCGTTAAAATCTAATCCAAATGTAAAGGATAGGATTAACACAATGAATAAGAAGTTCCAAAACTTATCGTATCTTGTAAACAGAAATAACTGCCCTACTTATACGGACTGCCTAGAGCAACTTCCTTATAAGAATGGCGCACCCGATAAAACGTTAGACTTAGACCACCCAACAGACGCAGGCGGGTATATGATTTGGCATCAATACGGTAAGAAGAAAAATTTAATATACATATGAATAAGTACTCATTTAAAATCAATGGCGTAGAAAATAAAGAATTTTTAATACCAACAGGACGGCACGAAGTAACGCTAGATCAATGGAACAAAGCATATACTTATTTAGCATTAGCAGACGAAGCAAGACAGGACGAGGAGAACGGAGACATTGAACTAGCTCATAGTAAAATAGTAGAATCAATCTGCGGAACTATTTCAAGCTTAAGCACGGGTATAGAATATTCAGAGCTATTACAAGTTGATTGGGATAAAATCAATAATGTTTTTTTAATTGCTTTTGATTGGTTGCAACGGGAAGAACCTAAGAAGGAATTTAATATTAAAGGTAAAAAGTTTATAATACCTAATTTTATGCGAGGTTCTGCGGGAGACTTTCAGGACTGCATGGATATGTTAAGGCAATTAAAAGAAAACGAAGAAGCGGACAAGGGTTTGCTTGTTGCTGCTATCTACATGAGACAAGGCGAATATTACCAAGACTTGCAAGAAATAAATGAGCGCATAGCATTTTTAAAGGAGTATGGACGTATGGACTTGTTCTATTCTTGCGGTTTTTTTTTTCTAAGTTCCTTGAAAAGCTTCAAAATTCATACCCAGCAACCTTTGATAGTGGAGGAGTTGGAAAAGTTAACACAGCCCTTGAACGCTTGGGCTACTACGCTCTATTTGCGAGTGTCGCAAAAACACTTGTATTCACGCAGCCGTTAGCGTGGTGGGAGTTTAAGAAGCCTAAGAATGCGTTAGACCAAACGCTGAACACTCCGATAGATGAAATATTCAGTTTTATTGAGTTTGAAAAGGCTAGCGAGAAAAGTTGACAAAATTTGTCATAATTATAATTATAAATGACTATATTTGTCAATGTAAATTAAAAGAATGGATTTAATCACGCTTAGAGATAGGATAAGAATAAACGCTTTAACGGCTAATTTAACGTACACAGAGATTGAAACGCTATTCGATGTAAACGAGTTGAACAATCAAACATTCCCTTGCTTTACATGGGCTTATAGAGGTGAAAATGGAGGCGTGGATAGCAGTTCTATCATATCGTGTGACATTTATTTAATGGATACATACCCTGATAGTGTTAAAGTTGAAACAGAAAACTACCAAAGAGACTACATAATTACTAGACAGGACGCATTACGTCAACATTTCTTTGATTGGTTACCGTTAATGAACTTAGATAGCGAAGATTATATCGAAATGGACACCTACGCCGAAGTTCCGATTGCTGAAAAGATAGGAGTAAATGGGTTTATTGCGATAAGTTACAGGCTTAATTTTAGAGTTAAACGTCCTTTCTGCTTTAACGAGGGTGCAGTGACACCACCAAGTCAAGTTGATGTATATTTTAATGGCGGATTGAAGTACGAACAAGCTTCAAATGTAGATTTGAACTTAACATTAAAGAATGAATTAGGAGCGGACATTGATGCAACTTTTACGGGTTACGATATAGTCGTTAATCAAACGGGTTCTAATGCGAATGTAGAGAACTCCGATAGCTCATATACTGAAAGCGTTCCAAGTGGCGATACCTTGGTACTCCCTAATGAAGCAATTACAATTAATTCAGTTTCTTTTATCGCAAAGCCGAGCGTTAAAGACCAAAATATACTACTAAAAAACGTAAGCGGTACAACTATAACGCCTGTTTCTTTGATTGGCGATACAATAACGATACTTGATGAAGTAGTACCAAAGGGTGCAGTTCCTTTACAAAGTGGTCAAACAACTAGCTATGCAGCGAATGATGACGGAGCTTTAAGGCGAGGTCGATTAACAGACTTTAATACTATTCCTTATCTTAATCCGTTTGGCAACTATTTTAGATTTACAGATGAATTAGGCGGTCAAAACTTTACAAATAACATTATAATTGATTGGAGTACTTGGGGGGGCGGAAGTTCTGTAATAGGATATTGTCACAGTATTTTTAGCACCACAAGTGGAACACAAAATTGGACGGATTGGATGACGGGGCAACCTTACACAAGTGCAACCTTTGGCAGTTGGTATGTGGCGAATTTTTCAGAGATTTACAATATTATAAATGCGGGGTTAACACTTGGACTTAATGGCTACCCTTTTAGTTTGCCCGAAAATTCAAACTATCACTCTTTGACTTCAACAACAGACCCAAATTCAACGGCAGACGCTTTTTGGAAGCAGTCAGGAGTATCGGGAACAGGCACAAGGGTAAAAACTTTTTCATCAAGAGCCATGCTAATAAGAACTTTTACAATCACGGGAACAACTTTAACATAATGAAATATAAATTCACACAATTTGGCAACCTTGAAATAGAGCCAACAGAAAAAGAAATAAATTTTGACAGCCTAATTACTTATCCACGTTCAAGTACTTTTACCGTAGAAGTGTTTTTAATCGCTAAAGGCTTTAAATACTCTCATACGTTTTTAGAGTTGGATTACGTAGGTGCTTTAACTGATGAGGAAATATCTTCGGTAATTGAAACCGAATTAATTAGATTCCAAGTTGAGTAAGTTGGGTGACTTTTTAAAAGATTCCATTAGCAAAATGATGGAGTTTCACAAGCGAAGTGCTTCGGGAGAAAGCGTGGAAACCTTGCGAGAAGAATACAGAGATGGTCGCTTTTTGATTTGGGGTGTTGACTATTGGGATGAAATTAATAACGGAGTTCCAGCGGGGACTTTAGTTCCTTTGGCAGACCTACAAAGTTGGAGTAATGCAAAAAGTTCAAGGTATAGCATAACTTTGCCACCAGCCACGGCAATACAAAGGCGAATTTATGCTAAAGGTTCTAGCACACCTACTGAAAAGTTGCAAATAATTAACCAAGTAACAACGCAAAACTCAACAGCTATAACAGAAATGGCGCAAGATTTTGTATTTGAACTATTAAAAATTAAATAAATGGCAGTAGATGTAAATAATTTAATAAGCAAGTCTTCGCAGTTGGCAGATGGTGCTTTAAATTATAAAGCTTTGACAGACTTAAGGGCTTTAATTGCTGACAAAACGAGCGGAACGTTATTAGTAGATGGTGAAAGCCTACCTGTGACGGGAACAAATTTCACGGCTTTACTTGATGAAAAGGTAGCTGCATTAGACGCAAGTATTGCTAGTTTAAATACAAGCCTAGACACTTTGGCAGATGAAATAATAGTAAATTTAGGTAGATAACTATGGCAATAGTATTAACAGAACAACCAGCAGCAAATGGATATTATAGCGGATATTTGCCCGTTAAGTTTGTTGCAACAGAAACCGCAAACAATCCTGCATACTTAATATTCACACTAAAGACAAGTGAAGGGGCGGATATCCCAAACGTGCCTAGTTACAAGGCGTCAAATATAGGTGATGAGTTTACTTTTGATGCTTCTAATTACCTTAGGAGTATATTTAAAGTAAGAACTAAGCAAGGCTTAAGCACGACAGCAATAGAGGAGTTGACAGATGTTTACGGAAAGTTTGAAGTAGTTGTAAGCAGTGACACCGCTGCGATTTCAGACCTCACTTCAAACGAGTTCTACGCATTTGCTAATATTGACGGCTTACGTTATTTAAACGACCAGACGGCAAATGACGGAATAAGTAGGAAAGCGTTACTTTATGGCTCAGAACTAAAGGCAAATAAAACATTTGCATTTAAAATACAAGGTCAATATGATAGAGCCGTTATTTTTGCAACAGATAACAGGTTTTATGTCGAAACATACGTGCAAAACAGACCCGTTAATAGCGACACGGTTTTACAACGATTGCAAATTGACATATCTTCACTTGAAAATAAATTAATAAGCATCCCATTAAATAGGGCGTTTATAATTTCTAACTTTACTCCCATACTAGGCGGATTTATACTTGCTTTAAACGGATTTAGAGCAATAGATGCAGGCACTAACAATAAAATTTACTATTACTTAGACGATTATTGCAACGATAAGGAATTTGTTTTTATAAACAAGTATGGAGTTAAAGAAAATGTTAAGTTCCGAAGCTATAATAACGAGGACTTTCAAACGAAAGGCGATACTTTTCAAGTAGGCGGTTATCAATCAACAGGCGAAATAGGCTACTTTAACACCTCCGCAAATAACGAAAAAATAAATCAAATTTCATCAACAGGATTTGAAGTTAAGGGGCAAAGGTTTTTAGCTTCTGAAAAGGAAATGTTAAAAGACTTCGTTTCAAGTCCGTTAGCTTGGGTAGTAGAATCAAATGAGTTAAAGCCTATTTACATAAGTGACGGCAATTATAAGATGGTAGACAAGTCTAGGGGCGTAGACTTTAGATTTAAGTATGAAATGGCGCAAACTAAATTAGCTTTCAAATGATAAATTACAAAGGGGTAGATTTAGATTATTTTCAGAACTCGTTAAAGGGGCTTGTAATTAAGGGCGGGTTAACAAAAGTTGACTCCTTATCAGCACGTACAACTATCTCAAGTACCGAATTTGATTTACCTAGAACGGCTAAGAACGAGTTAGCGTTTGGCAACATTACAACTGAGGGAGCGCAATCAAGTGCTTTTGGAAGTGCAAATATTACGATTGACGGCAATGTTTTTTCAACAGGCACGCTCTATGTTAAAGGCTATAATGATAGCAATTTTCAATGCGTATTCTTTGGAGCGGATGGGGACTTAATTAAAGCATTAAAAAATATTCAATTAGCGGATTTATTCCCTAAAACTTATCAATTTGGATATAACGATATAGAATTTCGCTCAGCTATTGAAAATGAAACGGGTGGCTCTTTGGGGCAAGATATTAGGTTTCATTACGGACATCCATTCCTTTTTGAATTAGAAGCTGCTGGAAATTTAAAGATTCAAAACGTTGCACCATTTTTTAACATTAGACATATGTTATATAAAATGATGCAAGATAATGGTCTTACCTTACATTCAAATTTTTTAGATTCTGACTATGGTTCAAGCCTTGATTATTCAGAATTTGATGCGAAGCATTTAGGTAGTAATACATTTTATAACGGAACAAATCAAGTTCCATTGACAGCTCCAAGCGCAGCAGCTCTTGGACCAACTGTATTTCTTAATTTAGGAACTCCTATGGCTGGAAATGCTTCAATATCGCCACTTGCAGGGTCTTACGGAACTCTTTATACCATTAACAGGAATATTAACTCACTTAAAATTAGTGGGACTTTTGAATATGTTCAAGGAGAGTTAGACTCGGCACAAATTTCTGTATTCATTCCCGGGTACTTTTATTCAAGTCCACTGACAATTAACGGAGGAACTTTAAGGGAAGGCACAAATGAATTTACTTTTGAAATGACAGAAGCCATACCCTCTGGTTCATATCTAGTCATAGCCGCGCTCCTAAAAACATCAAATAGCTACCCTTTAGCCGATTCAAGTATTACCTGTACTAGCATGACAATTAGCCATGATGGTCCATTAAGTGGAGATGCTATTTATTTAGGTGATTATATCGGTAAGCGAACTCAATTAGACTTTTTAAAAGGCTTTATTAAGCAATGTAACCTAGTCCTAGAAATAGATGGAAACGATGCTTATTTAGAACTTCAAGATGTGGGATATCAACCCGTAGGAACGGCAACTATTCTACCAAGTATTTCAGTAGATGAATTTGATTTAACCAATTTGATCTCAGCAATAGAGGACGTAAATATTGATTATTTGCAAGGCGATTTAATTTACCTTAATCAAAAGTTAAATGGAACAGACTACACAAGCTTACTAGGGTTTCTTGAATACCAAGACTATGGAAGTTACCTGTTTGACCTAAATACATTTGGCAGTCAAGGGGTTGATAAGTACGAAAGTTATTTTAATTGTATGTTAGATAGTGATACTTTTACTATTAGTCAGCCTTATTCGGGCGATTACTTAACCTCGTGGGATAATTGCATAAGTTCACGATTTAAATTTGATGACGTTTATGACGGAACGATAAACCTAGACTACATAAACGGAAACGCTTCTACAACGAACTTAGATTGTTTAGTTAATTGGAGTGAACCCGTAATGCTAGGCAAAACTTGGGAAGCTTTATTTAAAAATACTTTAGAACAAAAAAAGAATAACAAAATAAAAGCGGTTGTATTCAAAGATGAATTAGGTACTATTGTAAGTAACCGAAGAACTTATATAATAGACAATCAAAAATATAAGATAATAGATTGGTCTTATGACCTACAAACAAAGCTTGTTAAGGCTAATTTAATTATGAAGTAATGGCAGAAAAGGTAATAATAGACATTGAGCTAAAGAATATCGGTAACGCTCAAAAGGCATTAGACGATTTAACTAAAAAGCAAATCGAGCAACAGGAAGCAATTAAGACCACCCAACAAGAAATTAAAGACTATGAAAAATCTTTAAAGGAATTAAGCGATGCGCAAAAGTCGGGCGTAGATTTAACTGAAGATCAAATAGCTTTGCAGAAAGTAATGGCGGAAAACTTAGAAGCTACTAAAGTTTCTTTATCTAGTCAAAAAGATGAACTCAAAAACACCAACTCAGAACGTAGAAATTCAGTTAAGGCGATTGACAGTTATAACACCGCATTAAATTCGGAGCTTGGCAGCAACGAGCAATTAAAAGCGCAATTATTTATCTTGACTGCTGAATACAATAAGATGAGCGAAGCCCAGCGTGAAGGAAGTCAGGAAGGCAAAGACTTAACAACTGAAATAAATCAACTGACAAGTAAGTTAAAAGAAAACGAGGGAGCCGTAGGAAACAATAAGCGTAACGTGGGTAATTATGCTCAAAGCATAAGAGACGCTTTAGGGGATGTAAACTTATTTGGTGTAAGCTTTAACGGGTTAAAGGACTCAATGTCCAACACCGTAGAGACAACAAAAGGCTTAATATCAAGCACAGTTGTAACAACAGGAGTACAAAAAAGTCAAGCCGCCGCAACTGCATCCCAAACATTCGCTCAAAAAGCATATAACTTAGCAATGGTTGCAGGTAAAATAGCAATGAACTTGTTTAAATTAGCTTTATTGGCAACAGGATTAGGGGCGTTCTTAGTGGTAGCAGGGTCTTTAGTTGCATTCTTTAAAAGTTCAGAGGAAGGAGCGCAGAAACTTCGTGTTATAATGGCTGTTTTAGGATCAGTTGTGGCAAACGTAAAGGATGTATTTATAAATTTTGGACGTGCAATAGCAACAGCGTTAGAAGACCCGAAGCAAGCAATTAAGGATTTAGCACAAGCGTTAGTTGATAACCTAGTCGAGCGAGTAAAAAGTGTCGGGCAATTAATCGTAGCAGTATTTAGTGGAGACATTAAGACAGCATTAAAAGAAGTTGCGGATATCGTAACGGGAGTTTCGGGGTCATTTGATAAGGCGGCGCTTGCAGCAAGAAGATTAGCTAATGAAATTAAAAGAGACGCTGGTGCAGCCAAAAGAATCCAAGAAGATATAAACCAGCTAATAATAGATAAGAGAACTCTATTAATTCAGGGTGCAAAGCTAGAGGGCGAGTTTGCTAGATTAAGAGAGCAAGCGGCAGATAAGGACAAGCTCACGCAAGAAGAAATTATAGAACTATTGCAAAGGTCAAAAGTCGTTAAGCAACAATCATTACAAATTGGTTTAGACATTGCTAGAAAAGAGCTTCAATTGCTAGAACGTCAAGCACAACTTGCCACCAACTCAGAAGAGGAAAACCAAGCGATAGCAGATAAAAAACTAGACATAGCAAATAAAGAGACAGCTATGATTGCCGAAACTTTAAGAATTACAAAGCAAATAGGGTCGGAGTCTTTAAAGCTTAAAGAAGAAAACTTGGCAGCAGAATTAAGATTAATAAAAGCCTCAGGAAATGACAGAGTGTCTGAACAAATATTAATACAAGAAAAAGAAACGGCTGCGTTATTAGAGCAAGAAAATATAGGGGAGAAAGAACGTCAAGCAATTATTGCGGAGGGAAATAAAAAAATAGCTGAATTAAATAAAGAAGCATTAGCAGAATCGTTAGACGACCAAATAACCGATTTAGAATATTTGAAATTTGTAAAGCTTCAAGACGATAAATTAACTAATGACGAAAGAATAGCAATAGAAGAAGGGTTTCAAAAAGATAAAGCCCAGCTAGTTTTTAATGAATTAAAAAATCAAGCTACCATGATAAGGGCGGAGCTTGAGCAATTAAGTGCTGATGGTGGGGTTTCGTTATTATCCCCCTTAACAGAAGAAGAGGAAACTATCCTTAAAAAGCAATTAAATTTGCTCAATACGGAAATGGCTAAAGCGTCCGAAACTATTAACGGAATAGATGGCGAAGAAAATAGCATTAATCTACTCAATGCATTAGGATTAGATGCTGAAGGACAAGAGAAGCTTAACTTTGCATTTCAAACGGTATCGGCTTCGCTAACGGCAATTGGAAATTTAATGAATTCTGTTACAGAGCGCAACAAAAAAGCTATTCAAGAACAAGTTGATGCGGGAGTTATTAGTCAAGATGAAGCGGATAATAAAATAGCTAAAATTGAAAGAAAAGCATTTAAGAGAAACAAAGCTTTGCAAATAGCAATGGCAATAGCAAGCACCGCTCAAGCTGTTGTAAGTGCATTAGCTCAAACAATTGACCCCACTCCAACTCAATCCTTTAGAACTGCAAATGCTATTGCAGCGGGCGTTATTGGTGGCGCACAAATTGCGGCAATAGCAGCTACCAAGTTCGCAAAAGGGGGGGCAGTTAAAGGAGCAGGAACGGGAACGAGTGACAGCATAGATGCAAAACTTTCAAATGGGGAGTTTGTGCAAAAAACTAAAGCGGTTGATTATTACGGTGTTCCATTTATGGAAGCTATTAACAATATGCAAATCCCTAGAATGTTTGCCGAAGGCGGTCTTGTAACGCCTACGCCACTATCCAGCCAAAGCGCACAAATAGCGCAAGGATTAAGCCAAACGATAAACAGCACGCAACGCCAAGACTTAAGGGTTATTAACGTAGAGCAAGACTTTTCTAAAATGCAAAACAGAGTAAATAATGTCGAAAGAGCAAGAACTTATTAATCAATCGCTAGAGTTGGCGAACAAAGGAGCGTTTGACAAGTCCTTTATAAACAAGGTAATAAAATCTGATTACTTTAATCAGCGTGAAAGTTGCGATAGTCTAATGAGCTTATACGCTAAGCTAAGCAAGAAGTATGGCAAGAGTAAATGTACAATTATGAAGATTTGTAATTAAAATTAACAATACCAAACTTAAAACCCCATGCTAATTTAGTAAGGGACAAAATGTATATTTAATTGCTGTTTACTTTTTATTTGCCAAATTTTCTCAATCACATTTCGGTGGTTACAACTAAATTGCAAGTCATCAAAAGTATGTAGCCATTCTAATAATTCTTCAATTGGTTCTTTCATTTCTATTAATTTTTGTTCTTGCATTTAGCGTTAACACTACTAATATAGTAATTAAATTCCACACTAAAAACTTATTTCTAATTTATATAAATCGAAATAATTATTTTTACATTGTATGAATGTAACACCATTTTTAAACATTGCTTCTAAAGGTTCTAAATCTGTCATTGAGATTAGCGGAGACATAGGATATAACGAATATGCTGATTCTTATGAGCAGTATATTGAGAATACCGATAAGAACATAGCAATAGAGTTACAAGCAATTAAGGATTTGAAAGCAACTGATTTAGATGTTGTTCTTAGCTCTTTAGGTGGTGACATGATTCACGGGTTTAATATAGCTAGTCAAATAAAGCACTTAGGTATTAAAACAAATGTTTATTTGCGTGGCGCTAATGCTTCAATGAGTACAGTTATAGCTTCAGAAATTGCTATAAGCGTAGATAACATCCATATGGATAATAATGGGCTTTACCTCATACATAAGCCAATGAGCGGAGCAATGGGAAACGCAAATGATATGCGAAGGGCAATTAATGATTTAGATAAATTCCAGCTTTCAGCAGAACAAAGTTATTTAAACTTAGGCGTAAAGCAGGAAGTTATTACCGATTTGATGGAACGCAACGGAGGTCATGGCGAATGGTTAACATTTAACGAAGCTAAAGCATACGGATTTGTCGGCAAAGAGTGGAAAACCGAAAAGGTGTCTAACTATAAAAAAGAATCTTTTCAAAATAAAGGAATTTTAATCCCAAATATATTTAATAACCAAAACAAAGAAGAAATGGCACAAGAATTAAAGGATTTTGAGTTAACGGAGGACCACAAGGAAAGTCTGTTTTCTTATATTATGAATAAGCAGGAAAATCTTAAGAAGATTGCTAATGCAACGGAAGAAATGGACGCTTTAACGGCTGAAAATGAAGCGTTAAAAGCTGAAAACGCAGACCTTAAAGCTGAATTAGAAGCTATGAAAGAACCTGTGGATAAGATGGACGATGAAGACGAAGAAAAGAAAAAAGTAGATGACAAGGTTGTAGTTAACGAGCTTACACAAGCAGAATTAATTGATAACGCTGTTAAATTGGCTATTAAAAACATGGCTGAACCAACACCAACAAAAAAAGTAGAAAACAAGGTAAATGTAAATGATCCTTTGTGGAAACAAATTCTTCACACACACCAAAATGTAATTAAATAATGGCAACACCAACAATCACAACAAATACTTACGCAGGTAAAGACCTCGAAGGCGTAATAGCACAATCAGTTTTACGAGGTAAGACTATTGAAAGCGGAATGATAACAGTTCACTCTGACATTGATTCAAGACAAGTAATCAAGACTTTTGATTCAACTGTAACAATTGCCGATTCCGTGTCTGAATTTGCTTCAGCTGGTTCATTTACTTTAGATGAAAAGTACTTAGACCCAAAGGCGTTTATGAATGCTTTCTCTTATGACTTTTCTAGCTTAGATGCAACTTGGTATGCTTCACAGCAACCACGTGGAAGAGGTGGAGACTTCATTCCTCCTGCAATGCTAGAAGATGCAATCGTAGAGCAAAGAGGTGCGTTAAATGGCAAGTTCATTGATGCTGCAATTTGGAGAGGTTCAGTAAAAGCTGGCTTACTTTCTAAGATTACTGTTTCGGCTTCTAACGTAGTAGCTGGATTAGAAGCAGATTTTGAGTCAGGTACTGATGTAGTTAAATTAACTCCTAAGGTTGGAGTAGGTAGTTTAGTAGCAAGTGGAATAACTAAAGCAGCAGCAGCGGTTGTAACGGTTGCAACAACTGCGAACATGGCTAATGGAGATTTAATTTCTATTACAGGCGCAACAGGCACAGGCTTTACAGCTTTGAATGGTTTATCAGTAGCAATTACAATAATTAACGGAACAACTTTCAGCATTCCTGTTAATTCAAGTGCTTATGCAGGTACTTATGGTGCATCAAGTGCAAATGTATCGTTCATTAATAGTTCTAATGTATTAGCTATTTTGACAGACGTTTACAATAGCTTATCAGAAGCAGTTGAAGATGACCCAGATTTTTACTTATTCATCAACAAGAAAGTTGAAAAGGCTTATACTTTGGCTCAGGCAGTTGCAGCTAATGGAAGTGGAAGTTATTTTGTAGG
>Ga0075119_1000869_pt1 | contig 15472 bp, 19 predicted proteins | sample AntAceMetag02UK9_FD_69791 | JGI IMG/M metagenome (GOLD analysis project Ga0075119, IMG submission 69791) | Saline lake microbial communities from Ace Lake, Antarctica - Antarctic Ace Lake Metagenome 02UK9 | ecosystem: Environmental > Aquatic > Non-marine Saline and Alkaline > Saline | place... | reverse complement strand
ATTAAAACAAACTCAATTAAAAATGTAATCTTAGCTAGCCTTGTTGATGCACATATAGCCCGTGCAGACATGTATAAAGATCTAAGAGTTAAGGTGTTTGAAATTGGCTACTATCCAGGTCAAGGATTTTATGATTTCTTTGCGTTATGCTGGCAACGATTTTATAAACCCATAGCACAAGATATTCTATTAGATCCTGCTACAATTAACAAACCTTTCCTTTGCTACAATAGAAAACATCACGAGCATAGAGTAAAATTAGTCGATGTTCTTCAAAAAAACGATCTTGTTAATAAGGGGATTGTTACATTAGACGGTGTATTAAAACTTGATTATGAGGTTAAAGACCATATTAGTTATGCACCCGAATCTGGTTCAGACGTCCCTAATGACATAATGAGTCTGGGTCGCACTGATATATGGTGCAGTCATTTTCTTAATGTGGTAACAGAAACATGGTGGGATATTAATCGAGCTCATCTAGCCGCAGACAAGTATTATAAACCTCTCGCTGGGTTGAGACCTTTCTTAATTTATGCAGAGGATATGGGTGTTAAGTGGTTAACTGATCGCAAGTTTGAAATATACCACAATGACTTTACAGACATAACAGATTTAGATCTGTCAGATCATAACAACCTTGTGCCTTTCTTAAAGACACTATCATCACAACCACAGTCATACTATCAAGATAAGTTTAAGAGTCTTAAAGATAAACTGTTATACAATAAAAATAGATTTGAAGACTACTGCAACGAACAAGAACTATCTGTAGTTATAAGTGAAATGAATCAGAGATTTACGTTTAATAAGTAGTGCCCCTTTTAAATTATTGTCCCAAATAATTAAAGCCAGGAGCGAAGCTACACGGTCCTAAGGAAGGAGTGTCTTATTTTTTGCTAGAGCCTGTGTACAGACCAAACCAAGCCGCACCAGCACCTACTACAACACTTACTAGTCCTGATTGTTCCATAGTTGCCGACGCACCTAATGCCATATACCAATGTACTACTTCATAAAGTAAAATAATATAAACGGTAATAAAAATACGTGGAAAAATTCTCCACTGGTCAAACGCCTTTGCCAGATGTATTAAACGTTGATAAGGATTTACTCCACTATCAATAACGTTAGTGTCAACTTCTAAATTAATTTTTACTGTTTGTGCAGGCTTCTCAACTGATGCTGATGTTTCTACTTTTTTAATTTCTTCTGCCATTTTAATCCCCCCGGATTGTTAATTATATGCTAATATTTATTATCGCTTAGGTTGTTCTTTTAATAGTTCTACGTTAACGTAGATTCTACGTCAATCTTGCCAGTTTCTTTATCTAATTTAGTTTGTATACGTTGGAATATAAATTTAGTAAGTCCACCATCTTCATCACCTAGTGTTTTCTCTACACTCCAGCTTATGACATCTTCTAAATTGCTTACCATTTGATCACGTCCGTCATTATCTTCTAGTTCTTGTGCCAGCTCACGTAGTTCATCCACTGTGATATCTAATGCGCCATAGGCATTGCCGTAATAGGCTCCTGCGTGATCATTGTATTCCGTGTATGAAGGATAATCATCTTTGTACTCACCTTCTTCATCAACATAGCCCTCGTCCTGAAGATACTGATAATATGTGTCATCTTGCATTTCCCAATCTGTTAAAATATCCATCATCTTATCTTGAGCTAGTTGTTTAATCTTTTCTATCGCACTTCTAAGCTCGTCCTCATTGAGGAAGTGGATGATCTTACCACCTAGGTATGGATCTGCCTTTAACATCCATTTCTCAAAGTTCTCGCCAAAGCGAGCCATTAAATCTTTGGGTGTCACAGAGCGGTCGTCTTCATCCATGTACTGGCTTGACTCAGGGTGTATCTGATACTTCTCACCCTCGTATTTAGCTGGTGTAGGTAGTAGTATATACATTGGGCCGTCTTGATTATAACGATCAAACATGTTGTTGCTGTCTGCGGCAGTACACCAACGTGTACCCTGTCCGTAGTAGCAAGCGGCATTTATATCCTCAGGCTGTATAATGCGTACATTAGCATCCTTGTAAACTTCTTTGGCATCACCTTTTGACTTCATTTCTCTTTCTTCAGGATCTGGATATTCGTCAACTACACTATAGAAGTCACCTATGTCTGTGTAGCGATTAAAGTCATTGCGTGGGTTTGGTATCATCTTTTTAAGATTTAGTTTGTGAAACTTGGTCAAGTAGTCACGCATTGTGCTACCTATGTCTTCCCATTTGATTAAACCATTGGCATACATACGAGCAAGAGTTTGCGTATACTTTTTCTGTTTAGTAGGATCGCCAACTTCAATTTGATTCTGTAGAATCATTTCCGCGGCCTTTAACGGATCTTCCATTGAATTGATGTTGTTTCTAACAGCACCAGGTGTTGTTGGATCTCTTAAGGCAGTATTAACTAACTTTGCGGCAAATGCCTGTGCAGTTTTAGTTCTATCGTATTCCGTTATAAAGTTTCTTGCTCTCATTTTATTTCCTTATGCTCTCTCTGGCTCCCCGCCTTCATATCCTGTTAATGACACTGGGTATCCGTAATCATCTAACATTTGATCTATACCTTTCTTAAACTGATCATCAGCTAGCCCACTTGAATTTCTTTCTTTTTCTATTCTTGACAAGCCATTTAAAAATTTCTCTAACTTCTGTACTTTAGGCTCTTTACTTAGACTGTCATCTTTACTATATTCAATGCTGACAAACATATCAGAATCTACAGTTACAGCATACAGTGACGAAGATGCACCAAGCTCACAGTATGTTACACCTAAACATTTGTTTGATACCGCATCAAACCAACCATACGCTATTCCAGCCTCTGCTTGTCCTTCAAAGTTACCCCAATCCTCTTGATCCATCATATTCTTTTCTATCAGCGTCCTAAGAGTTCTACCACTTATTGGCCAACTATCATAACTGCCAGTGGCCGCATTTAAACTTAAAGTATACATATCACCGTGCTTGCCTTGAGAATGTGTTATAGCTGAGTCACTTTCTTTCTTCCACTTAGCATAATCTTCATCTGACATGAGTGCTGGAACCATTTTACGTTTGGCCCATTCTGTCATTGAGCTAACATTACGCAGTGTTGGATAACGTTTAACCACATCATACATATTTACTTCTGTATCAGAGGCATCCATAAACTGTCCTGAATGGAAATGGAACTGATATTTCTCTCCTGGAGTCTGAGGCTTCTTAGGAAGTATAATGTACATATCACCTGTTTTATGATAGTGCTTGAACATGTTGTTGTTTTTACTTGCTGTACACCAACGTGTACCCTGTCCGTAGTAGCATGCGGCCGCTTCATCTTTAGGAACTATTACACGTATATGCTCGTCATTGTATATTTCCTTACCTTGTCCTTTGTCTGTGGGAGCGTCATCTTCTATTTCTGGATACTGTTCAACTCTTGCTATTAGCTCGTTGAACGATTTAAACTTGTCAATTTGTTTATCTTGATCTTCCAGTTTCTTTTTAAGTTTAAGTGTGTGATATGTTTCTAACGTATCTCTAAACTGACTTATAACATCTTCTAATTTAGTTCCACCACGGCTGTACATACGTGCTAACCATTGGCTATACTCTTTATTCTTTGTTGGATCACCTTGCTCTAATTGTGCAAACGTTTTGTCTAACAATTCCTTCTTATCTTCAGGCTGAAGCTTGTCCCATTGTTGGCTTCGTTGGCTAAGATTCCACACATCTATATTACCGCCAGGCACCTCATCTTTTTGCAAGACCTTGATGATTTGATCACCGTGAACTTGTGCGGTCTTTTCTCTTGAATATTCTAATATAAAGTGTCTTGCTCTCATTTATTCTCCCCGTGCATTTCTATTTACAGCAACAGTTAGTGCTGGTTTTAGTAAACGCATAATATCACCTTTCGCTTGCACGGTACTTTGATATATCAATGGGAAACTCATAGTCCCATCATCGTTTAACATAGTATCTCCTAAGATATATCTACCATGAGGTACTAATCCAGCTCTTTCAGCATCATTCTTTGTGAGGCTAATCATAGGCAACATTGTTGTCTGCATATTATCAGACTTTATCTGTGTCCTTATGTGACCTTTTTTGTATCCTGGATATTGATTCTTACTTACAAATAATTTTGGTCCAGATTCAATCTTAGCATAGAATCCATCAGGTTGACCATTTAATATTTCCTCAACAAATTTAACGTTGAAGTCAATGGTCACTGATGATGAGAACTCTTTTTTGGCATTACCACCAGACAGTATCCATTCTTGTGCATCTTGTATCGCTGACTCTGTAGAACTGCTCTCTCCCTTGTGTGCATCCATTGGTCCACGCTTGTCATGAAATGCCATCCAACGCACTGGTTGGCCTTTTTTAACACCAACTTCATGTCTTATAGTCCACCCTTTCCATTTGGTGTCTTCTGTGTATTCTAGTATAAAGTGTTTTGCTCTCATAAAAGTCCTATTTACTAACCATTGGTCCTGCGATATTACTAAAATAGTTCCAAGCGTTCATACTAGAACCATATACTGGACTACTTTGATTTACGTTAAACGATTTACCTATGTTCTTTGGAGTAATTTTTTGATATGTTCCGTTAGCCGAACCAAGATCATCAAATGCTGTTTCTACTCCTTGTAATTCTGAACCTACTCCCCATCCAGCTGAACCATATATATGATATGTAGCAGGTCCACCACCATGGTTCCATTTAACTAGAGTTACTAATTTTGATTTTTTCCAATCTTTTGTAACATTATCAACAGTTTTGATACTTAAAATTTCAAAGTTTGATCCTCGAGGACCTTTGAAAGTTACTGGACCACCTGACGTTGCTAAATCATTTGCTATTTCTGCATTAATAGTAGAAGCATTACCTTGAATAGCCTTTACTAGTTTTCCAGTATCAACTTTGGTTGTTAATTCTTGTTTAACTTCATCTGGACTCATTTGTCCAATGTCTTTAGCAGTAACATCAGTAACACCTAATGCTGTTAAACTAATCAATCCACCAACGATTGCTTTCTTAACATCAATCCAACTAACTTCATTAAGAATATCTTCATTTAGTTTGTGTTCTAATATAATTTCATTTACTTTCATAATATTGCTCTCATAGTGTAAACTCGTTGTCTTTATTATCTATTGCGTGAATACCAGTAATTTCTCCATCATATGTAAACTTAACATATGGATCTTGACTAATTGAAATATGAGTTTCTGCTTGTAACACAACCTCATCATTGCTAGTCCAGGTAATTGTTCTGATTGTCCATTCAGGTACAAACCAGCCGTTAATTGAATCTTTTTGTAGTCCTGTAAACATAGGATGTTTAATTCTGGTTGTCTGATTGATACCTTTCTTTTTAAATAATATCTTACCTAGGTCTTTAGTTAATTCCGGGTCTCCACTGTCCATGTAACCAGAACAGCCACCACTTGCCCTAATAGGTACAGCACTCATAAACAGTTTACCATTAACAGTTTCACCAACAACACGAACGTAACTATCTGTTTCTATTCTGATGCGAGTTGATATTTTAGTTTGTTGTGTGTGTTTAGTTAACATAAACGTAGCCGCATGTTGAATTGGATTACTGTCAATGATGATGTATAATTTAACAAAACGATCTGTATCAACTGTGATAGATACAGGAACTTGTGCTCCACTTGATGCTCGAGCAGGACCATCGATTAATAATTCTGTACTATCTGCGTCAACAACTATTCGTTCTCCGAACATTCTTTCTTGTACATACGGCCAGAGATCAGGATTAGCATCAGCAAATGATGATGTTGAAATGAATAACAACAACATTACTAGTAACTGTTTCATAGTACTTTTCCAATTGTTGTATTTAACTTATATATCTTAGCTACTGTTTCGCCTGCATCTTTAAGAGCATCATATCTATGATGTCCGTTTATAATTCTATTATTCTTATCAACAACAATAGGTGTGTATACTCCACTACTAATCTTTTGTTTTGCTATTGCTTGCTTATGTCTATGTCTAACTGTTTGCACTGGCACTAAATCGTTAACAGGCAATTTAGTATATTCCCCAGGCAACTTACCTGGCTTTAACTGTGGAGGTTCCTTACCACCTGTTGGCTTTAGATCAATTGCTCTCATTATGTTTAATTATTACTTTACCTTGGTTATATTCTTCTATATCTGGATCTTCATATATAAGTTCAGACTCAACATTATCTTCTATTGGTACTATTGTTATTTCAGCTTCATAATCTAGTTGTTGCATCAATTTAGTTAATTGATCATCTCGTTCTGCTTTTGCCTTTCCTGAAGATACTATCAGTACTCCCACTATAGACAAAACTACAAATTGTATTATTAAATCTTTCATTGTAACAAATCCTACTTCTTTTTACTACTCTTACTATTATATCGCACGTCCAGACTCTACATACAGAGTACATGTAGTCCCTAGTTTTGTGCATTTCAATATAGTGTCAAAGTCTATTAGATACCCATTCACAATGTGACTGATGCCTAAAATAATTGAGGCGATTATTATTGCTCGTTGTATACTCATTATTGTGTTACCTTTCTTAAATCGTGTTCAACACCTTTTGATAAATCTTTTGTGTGGTGCTTGTGAGGTAAGGCAAATGTTTCACCGGTACTATCATTTTTATATACTTCGTGACTACCGTGTGTTCTTTCTATATGAAAGTCATTCTTCTTTAACATCTTCTCAGCATCACGACGTGACATTTCGTTAGTTTCATCTTCTAGATCGCAATTATTTTTCACGTCGCAGAATATTATTTCTAATGCTGTTTTAACTTTGTCTAAACTATCCTCATCAGCTTGATATTTAATACCAATTCCACCTGCTTCTCTCCACCCTCTAATGTTTGAGCCCTTGTCATCAATTAAGATGTTGGGTATATTGCCTGACATAGCGTGGCGTGCTTTTTCTGCTGTTATTTCAACAGTGTTCGGCTGTGGAGTTAGTTTTGATCTAAGCCAAATCTTTTTCCAATATGCAGAATTAGTAAAATCGTTCCGTAACGGACTAGAACAAATATGATAATTCCCAGCGTAATTAATAGCAAGTTTAACTAACGCATCTGTCGTTGGAAATTTAGGTAGGCGTGAAAAGAAGTCTGTGCCTATCATATTATCTAGGATTGGATCTGCTTTAGCTGGCGGAATATCTCTATATGATTTAACATCGGCCAATTTAGCATACTCAGTAAAAAAGTCTGCAAGTACACCGTCCATATCTAAATAGATTTTAGATTGAGGTTTGGCTTTTTTTGTGAACTCACCAGCTCTCATTTTTCCATGCCCGGCATTACTCTGATATCTGCATTAAGAGGTTTAACTGAATCATTATATGATATTCCATCAATTTTAAGTGCATTTATCTTGTAATTACCAAAACCTACAATAACAGGCACTAGTTCATCCTTACCGTACTTATTTTCTACCTCAATTTGAAAATGCCAATACCCGTTTCCCTTAGGCATATCTTTGATACGATCACTCAGAAGAGACTTACCTTCTCGAGAACCGCCTATGTTTGTGTCGTAGCCAAGTTGGCGCATCCATGGTCTTACATTCATCTTTATTACAGATGCTATATTGTTTTCAAACTCTGCTGAAGGTTTTTCCCATTTAACCTGTGCTTTCTTAACAGGTTCTACTTTGGCTTTCTTAACAGGTTCCGCTTTAGCTTTCTCTAGAGACGCTTTCTTAGTCGTAATTAACAAATTTTGTGAAGAATATGGCATTTTACTAATATAGTCCGCTTGTTTTTGGTTATAGCCTAACCCCATATCTAATAGTTCCTGCGAAGAATATGATTTAGCTTTCTTAACAGGTTCTACTTTGTCTTTCTTGTTGCCCCAATTAACTTTTCTTAGATCACTTAATACACCGCCTACAAATTTCTGATACTCTGACGGACTTAATCTATCTTGTAATTCATTTTGTATTTCAGCTGGAGACATGTTTTGAATTTCTTTAGCTTCTAGCCCACTAACACCTAGTGCTGATAAACTAATCAATCCGCCCACCACAGCTTTCTTAACACTATCCCAAAATCCTTCATTGAGTAGATCTTCGTTTACTTCTTGGTTGTCTATTATATCAGTAATTCTATCTCTATAACCTAACTTCTTAACGTAAGGTATACGCTCACCTGCTTTGTCTTCAATAAGGCCAAGGTTAAAAAGGGTATTGGGTGAAGAGTTCTTAACTGCTTTTTTATGCAGTAAGGGCGGACGGTTCTTCTTGTCCAATGTCATCCCTAATTTCTTGGCTTGTCTTTGTGTTTCGCCGGGCTTTACATCGGCGGTTGTATTCTGTTTGGTGATGATCCCATCTTCAGGTATGCAGTTATTAACACGCTCACCTTTTTTGCCCTTTTTAGTTTTAGGCTTTCCGATTTTATATCCGTCCCAACACTTAGGATCTAATCTTGTTTTTTCTGTAATAAATTCACTAGCTTTCATAACTAGTATTTATCTTTACTTGTTTTTAGATTTTGATTTTGATTTAGCTAAAACTTTTGGCTGTGTAGTTGGTTTAGGCGTAGGAGCTGGTGTCAATGGTAAAGGAGCTGTTTCAAGCTTCTTCCTAATATTCATGTCAGCTTCTGCACAGAAAACAAATGATCCGGAATGTCTTAGATTTACTCGACGATCTACCCAAATTGCCCCACCTATGTCTCTCCAGTTCTCACAGAATGTCCAATCTTCAGAATAGTAACGACCTTCTCTTACTGCTGTGTCAAAGTATGTACGCATATGAGGATTTAATTCTACTGGTAAGCCGATATCGTTTACGAATGGTTTCACTGCTGGATGAGCAATAAGTTTCTCAAATACGTGTTTCTTAATCATCATAAAGCCCGTACCTGATTTAGTAACTTCCATCCAGTTACCTTCATTTTCTGTTGCTTGTCCTTCAACTGCGTTTACTACCCATTGCACAGGAACAGTCTTCATTGGATATAGACCACATGCTACATCTTTGTCCATGGCCATAAGAGCGAGTACCTGCCAGGGTTCAAATCCAATGTCGCTGTCTACAAAAAATAGATCAGTTGTGTTTGGATTATTTAAGAATTTTGCTACTAGAGTATTACGACCACGAGTAATAAGACTTTCGTTAACTAAGGTTTCTATTGTCCAACTTAGTCCTAAATCCTTTGCTTGGTTTGCCCATTTAATCATACTCATCATAGTAGACTCTGTAATCATACCACCATAACAAGGTATAGCAAAGTGCAAGACTCTTTTTCTAAGATCGTCTATGTTTATACTCATTGGTATGGGCGAATCTATGTTTATTTGTCTTGGTTCTGGTTGGTTAGCCATGTTATATCCTAAGTTAGATTGTTTATTATATTATACGGATATTTAATGGCTTTGTCAAGCCCAGTGGAAATTATTACGAGTCTATTGATTCAGGTAATAAGTCAATTTCTTTTTCTAATGGAACAGGTCGGTCGCCATTGGCTTCTAGCCATTGTTGATATAGTTCTAGTGCTTGTAATTTTTTCTCTAACGCACCATTTTGATATAAGGTATAGTAAGCAGAAGCTAGATTGCCTCCCTTAACCATTGCACCCATTTGATCAAGTTGTGATATAACTGATTTTCGTAAGCCATCAAAGTCCCAAGACCCTAGTCCGCCACTTGGAATAATCCTGTGACCTTTCTGAGTGTTAACTACTTTTGCATTAGTTAAATCTGCTTCTTCAATCGATTTCACTTCTCTCTCCATCTCAAGTGCTAGTTCAATTTTACGCATGTTACCATCTTGCTTATTGATTGTACCTTCTTTGAGCGTTGTCATAATTCTTGATAGTTCTTCTGTAATACTTAATTTTTTATCAAATATTGCTTCTACGTCTTTATTTACTGTTCCGTAGAGGTCAGCTACAATTTTCTTACGGCCTTGTTTGTCAGCATCAATGTATGCTTTACGTATTGCACTTGCTGAATCTGCATCTTTGCCTGCAACTTTAAATTTAACTGTTGGTGTTAAAAAAGCATAAGCATGTTTGTTCATTGGAGCAAGATGTGCATCATTCTTTGGATATGGTTGTATGTAACCTGGAGTTCCGTCTTTCTTTGTGAATGTAAATCTGTCTATATCTTTTTCACTTAACGCAAATACTAGTGTAGTGTCTTCTGGATTAAGTTTGCTAGTAATCTCTTTAGCTTGGTATGGGTTCTTAACCATAACAATCTTATCTGCTGTTATTCCAGTTAGCTCAGCCATCATTTTCTTTTCTTCAAAGCTAAATGGACTGGTTAAAGGTGCCTGTGCGTTCGATGTAGCAACGTACACGTTGTCTGTGCCAAACTGCTTAGTTAAGAAGTCGTAACTAGCCTTATGTCCTTTATGGAACGGATGGAATCTACCTGCGTATATTGCGACTGTTTTCATATAACTATTTATCTATATACTTAATTCTATAGATTTTCTAACAGCCATACGTAAAAAGGAGTAGTAAAATTGATAGTAGCAGTACCGTTACAACCTAAGGTATCATACAATGTGTGTTTTTCTAACTGAGTTGTACCATTATTATCGTGTTCATAGTAGAATAGTTCTTTGTTTAACGATAGCATTGATGTAAGATCAATGTCTTCCAATTCTATGTTTGATATTTTTATTAGGGTATCTTTTTCTATAACACCGTCTTTAACCACAGTGTCATATTTGGTTTTGTTATACAATGTAAATGTTAATTGATGATTGCCCTCGTCGCTTAACTCAACAGTTTGTTCATACTCTAACCTAGTTCCTAGTTCAACATCTAATAGAATTTGATCATTGATAGCTACTTTTATTTTGGGAGCATTGTTGAACCATTCAGGTTCTAGGGTAAATTTAATATTAACTGTTTCCATTAATAGCTTAATGTAACTTTGTGAATTGTGCCTTGGGTGTAGCTAGAAATTGTTACTCGCATCCAAGTGTATCGACCTGCAATATTTTGAGCAGTATTAAAGAATCTTGCTGTTGAGTCATTTGCTGATGAACCGTCACCGTTAAAGGTGTGAACAGTAAACCAACTTGAATCTGCAACTGTTGTATCTAAAGTAGCTTCAATAGTCATGGTACCAAGGAAGTCTTCAGTGAATATACCAACTGTTTGATTATCACCAATGCTACTTGCATACGCCGCGGCTTTTACAGCAGTTCCACTAAAACTAGCACTTGTGCCGTCATAATTTCCAGTTGCCGCACCAAAGTCTGTAAATGGTAATAGTTGTAAGCTAGTAGTTCTCATTTAGGCCTCCTGTATTTCTACAAGAACGCCAGCACCAGCAAGTTCAGTTATGATTGCTTCTAACTGTGCCCGTGTTTCGTCGTTTAATACTGGCTCTGTAGGATCAGTGTCCTTAACCAGTTTGCTTAATGATATTACTAAATTTGTTGAGTTTATTTTTGCCATGCTATTATTTATCGTCGTAGATAATATCCATGGTTTTTCTCATTATGCCCGGACATGTTAATTCTAGTATACTAGCCATTCTCCAGTCTTTAAGATCAATATAGTAGTAGTCTCGAAGTGTTAGATATCTGCCTCTGGATTGTGTTCCATTGTAAAATCTTTCCATTCCTACATTCATCTTAAGGGCATGATCGTTGTTATTAATAAACTTTATGATATTATGTCTTTCAGTTTCAGTTATGTTCACTGGCTTAAAGTATACACGCCGTTCATAGCCTGGATACCTTGATTTTACTGTATTCCTTGGTCGAACTAATGCAACTTCACTTACTCTTACTTCCTCAAACATGCCTAATTCATCTAGTTGTTTGCTTAATTCTAGATTATTAGTATAGATAAAACATTTATTTCTAAGGAATTGTAATTTGATTAGTGGCTTATTGTCAATAAAGAAGTCACACAATGTGTGAAGATTATCTATATCATGTTGAGAGATATCATCTTCTCTTTCTCTCCAAGTTCCACCAAAATTAATTTTCCGAGCATAGAATTCCATATTCTCTTTTAGTGTAACAATACGATCAATATGGTCGTGATCTAATTTCTGTCCTATTGATTCGACGTGAGGGAGTACCACCCGAAAACAAAATCGGTATAGATCGTAATACAATCGATCTGAATGTTTACTTCTTTGGTTTGAACTGATCAAGAACTATAAAACCTTCATCATTAACTTTAGGTTGTGGAGCCGCTAACTGTTTTTGGCCTGTCTGTTTAATGTCTAGCTCTCCGTCTTTCCAATCTAACACAAGCTCACATGAGTGCATACCGTCAAACAGTATTTTTTTACTGAGAGGCACACGTATAAGTTGATCTATTTTTCTGTTTAGTGGTCTAGCACCCATCTTAGGATCATAGCCTACTTCAACCAAATGATCAATTAAGCCTTCAGTAGTTCCAATAGTAATATCTTTGTCACGAAGTCCAACTTTAAGTTCTTCTATAAATTTAACTACAATTTTCTTAACAGCTAGATTATCTAACTTGTTAAATTTACATATCATGTCTAATCTATTTCTAAGTTCTGGTTTAAAGAATTCTTTAACAGCCTTGTCTTCACTTCCTGTTTTGTCTAGTTCTTTACCAAAGCCAATATTGTTTGCTTCATTTTCTCTAGCACCTAAGTTCGATGTTAATATAATAATACAGTTTTTGATATCTACAGTTTTGCCAGCAGAGCTAGTAACAACGCCGTCATCCATCATTGCTAGTAAGATGTTTGACACATCTGGGTGTGCTTTTTCAATTTCATCAAATAAGATAATTGAGAACGGATTCTTAGTAAGGTCTGATATTAATCTACCGCCACCCACATTGCCATCTTCAAAACCAACATAGCCTGGAGGTGCTCCAATAAGACTAGATACAGTATGACGTTCTTGATATTCACTCATATCATACTTTAGCAACTTCATATCTAAGTTTTCTGATAACAGTTTAGCCATCTCTGTTTTACCTGTACCAGTTGGACCTAAGAATAAGAAACTAGCTACTGGTCTATTGCCTTGTTTAATGCCAGAGAAGCTAACATATATACGATCAAGGACTTCACTGATAACATTCTCTTGTCCGTATAGTTTGTCTTTAATATTTGATTCTAAGTTTTTAATTTTCTCGCTTTGTTCATTTTTAAGTCTATCAACAGGAACGTTTGCTAACTTTGAAACTTCTACCATAATTTTACTTCTATCAATTACTGCACCAGTTTCATTCTTTGCACGTTCTCTAGCACATGCGGCATCAACAACATCAATTGACTTATCTGGATTTTTCTTGTCTGTCATATATCTAGCAGTCATTTCAACTGCGGCCACAAGTGCATCATCTTTAATTTCAACTTCGTGGAATGCTTCTAATCTCCGTGCTACACCAGCAAGTATTTTTCCAGTACTTTCTCGATCTGGTTCGTCAATAGTAACTCTAAAGAATCTACGCATTAATGCTCGTTCTTTTTCAAACGATTCGTAGTATTCTTCCCAAGTTGTTGATGCTATGACTTTTAGATTACCGCTAGTGATTGCCGGTTTAATCATGTTAGCAAAGTCTACTGAACTACCGCTACCCGCTCCAGCGCCTTTCATTTGATGTGCTTCATCAATGAATAGGACACATTTTCCTTTTGCACTAAGTGCGTCAAGAACTTCTTTTACCTTTTCTTCAAATTCGCCACGGTACTTACTGCCTGCCAGTAAGCTACCTATCTCCAATGAATACAACTGATGCTCGTGTAAGAATTTAGGAACATCATTATTGGATAATAATTGTGCCAGCCCTTCTACGATAGCAGTCTTACCTACACCTGGGTCTCCAACTAATAACACATTTGCTTTAAACTTTTTAGCAAGTACATTAACGATGTCATCTAACTCTTGTGTCCTACCAATCATTGGCTCTAATTTTTGTTCTTTAGCAAGGTTAGTTAAGTTAGTGCAATGTTCTTCTAATACCGCAGTAGCTTGTTTGTCGCTGAGTTTAACTTCACGTTCTTTAGGATACGATGTATTCCAATGAGCACTAAACTCTTTACGATTAATTCCGTATTTTAAAAAGTAATAATGGGCATGACTTTGTCCTTCACTCATTATAGCAAGATATAAATCAAGTGTTGTAACAAAGCGCCTACCTGAGAATAGTACCTGTGTACCAGCTCTATTAAAAATTCTTTCTAACGCATTAGTTTTTTTAGGTTTTGTAACAGGAGTTGCTTTGTCGTCACTTACTCTAATTAAGTGTGTCATAGCGTTAACATAATCTACTAATTCTTTTTCAAGTTGGTCGCAGTTAACGCCGTACCCAATCAATACCTTACGGAAACTATCAAACCTCACTAACGCAAGACTTAAATGTTCAACAGTTACATATTGATGTTTTAATTCTTGAGCAGACCTAACAGCCTCGTCAATGATTTGTTCTATTTCTGGATTATTTTGCATTCTTCACCTAACTTGTTATTGTTAATAGTACTTATTTGTTTAACTTCTGTCTTAATATTTCCAGTAAATCATCTGAGATATTATCTGGCATTGTAGCTTTAATTTTAACATAAAGGTCACCTATTTGCCTAGTATTTTGAATACCTTGCCCTTTTAATCTTAATTGAGTATTAAAATCAGTCTTAGGCTGTATTCTTAATGTCATTGTCTTATTCATTAATGTAGTAACTTCAATAGTTCCGCCTAGTAGCAAAGTCCATAGATCAACTTCCTGAACACAAGCAAGATCAACTGATTTAATTCTGACAAACTTCTGGTGTTGCCGTACACGAAATATTACCACTAGGTCCTGACCACTAGGTCCTAAATTAGGATAACGTACATGTGTGTTATCTAACACGCCTCTAGGTATAGTGATGTTAACTATCTGAGGACCATCATTACCTTGAAGTTTTACAGTCCTCTCACCACCGGTACTAACATCTTCTAAGGTAATCCATAAGCTAAGTTGCACAGTTGACTGTTGTTGCTGTTGTCTACCGCTATGATGACCAAAGAACTCTGAGAATATATCATCTACTGATCCACCACGTTGGTATCTAAATCCACCCGGGGCATGACCCATACTTTCGTGTGCAAACTTTTCGGGTTCTGTAATACGTTCGTACGCTTGTTTAATTTCTTGAAACTTTTCAGTATCTCCACCTTTGTCAGGGTGGTGCTTCATGGCTAGTTTCTTAAAGGCTTTCTTAGCCTCTGCTTCTGTAGCACCTTGTTTGATACCTAATACTTCATATGGATTCATAGTTTCAGTATATAAGAGAAAAGGTAACTAGTCAACCTAATTACCTTAATATTGGATGGCTTAAAGTATTACGCCGGCGGCTGTGATAATATTATCTAATAGTTCATTAGCACGAGAGCGAACTGCAAGTGCGTCTGCGGCATCTGATATTTTTTGACTGCGTTTTAGATCTTCCATAAGTTCTAGGTATTCATCTTTAGCCA
>Ga0075119_1000867_pt1 | contig 15500 bp, 21 predicted proteins | sample AntAceMetag02UK9_FD_69791 | JGI IMG/M metagenome (GOLD analysis project Ga0075119, IMG submission 69791) | Saline lake microbial communities from Ace Lake, Antarctica - Antarctic Ace Lake Metagenome 02UK9 | ecosystem: Environmental > Aquatic > Non-marine Saline and Alkaline > Saline | place... | reverse complement strand
TTTTTGTATTTTCTTCTCATACAAGGCGACGTGCCCCTCATAATTAGCGTCGTTATTGATCTCATCTTCAATAGCAAGGCGCTGCTCTAAAAAGCTTACTTTCGCGCTGGCTAAGGCGAATTTTCCTTTCGCGGCAGCCCTGTCTTCTTTTTTACTTTTTAGATCAACAGCAACACCCGCGACTGCGTCGGAAATGGCCGACGAATTAGCGATGGAAACATTTGATGTGAGGTAGGGGTCTTGGAGCAAAACAGGCCCGGCTGAGCCAGCCTTAGCTGATCTTATGGTCCTGATATCGTTCCTGCCTTTTTCTGTCGGTAAGCGAGGGGGCATTAATTATACCCCGCATATCTAGGTCGAGCCCAGTCAATGCGGTCGCCACCACCACCACCTCCACCACCACCTCCACCACCTCCTCCGGTTGTAGCCGTACCGCCGTACTTGTCGTATAAGCTTCCTGCGCCGGAAATGACTGTGCCTGCCGCGTTCATGTATCCAGAATATCTTGCTGATTTGCCTTGGAACCGCATATTACTGGCATTTGCCGCAGCGCCGTATCTTATGTTATCAGCTTGAATTCCTGCATCATAGACGGTTAAATCGGCAGCCGACGTTAAGTTGGCCGCGGCGCTATCCCCGAGGAACAGCTCAGACAACGCGTTGTATTCGCCCTCCTGCCCTATATCTCCCTGGATGTTCTCTACTGTAGCGTCGAATGCGCCGCCGCCGGACGCAGCGCCCACAGCAAGAGCGCGTGATTGTGTTGATCTTTTTTCTCTGCGGGCCTCGATAGCACGCCTTGTGCCAGCGGCGCGCTCTCTATTAGCGTCTTCTTTTAGTCTATCGGAGTCATACGCCGCGCGGTCCTCAACGATTTTAGCGTTTCTTTGCCCTATAAACTCCGCTTGGCGGGCCTGCTCATCGTAAGCGTCCTTTTGCACGTTGCCTTGCTGTATGGCGCTAAAGGCTGAGAACACAATCCCTCCTATTGTAAGTGCGTCTGCCATATATAGAAATCCGTTTCGTGTGTTGTCTTAAAAAAATCAAAACCAAGCTTCCGCAACATCTTACCAGAGTTATCATGGTCCTGACTACTTATAGCATAAAAAGACGACGAATGTTTCTTTAAGACATCCATTGACTTTTCAATCGCCTTCCATTTTGTCATAAGCGGAACGTCAATACCATCCGATATTTCAGAAAAAGCAATTAAATTATTCGGCGCGTACACGAAACCAAAAACCCCACAGACCTTCCCGTCGTGCTCGACCGCCCATATCTTACAAGAAAACGGGGGCATTGAGGCGCCTACCTTAAAGTCGCCAAGATCAGCGTCCACGGCTGGCCTAATATTAAATTCTTTCATTTGTCTGTTGGTTTATTGTTAGGGCTAAAATTGTCGCTGGATAGGGGGCCACCGTCTGTAGACACACACGGCTGTCTGTGTCCCAATCGCCATTAAACTCGAAGGCCTCCTCGTCATACGCAACGTGAATAGTGTCATCAGCAACATCTTCCCCGTTCTCAGACTCAGGTAAATAATCAAGGGTGTCGAAGTCAGGGCCATACTGAAGGCCGAGGTGGTGAAGATTTTGTGCAATAATGCCAATCTGGTCTACACGTTTTTTCTGGTTTAAGGCTGTGCTCGCCTCAGATGCATTGTCGAGTTTTGTTGTTTTGTATTGAGCTGTGTACCCCAAACCAATTGTACAAGAGGTTACTGCCTCAGATAGCGTAACCGACCCGCTGGCGACAGTGTATGTGCCTAAGGCTTTGCCAGCGCCCCAAACCACAACCTGTTTGCCCTCAAGGTGCTCAAGCCCTGTTATTGTGTCTGTCGATACGCCAGAGTATGTTTTGTATGAATCCGCAATATTACTAACCGTGCCACCGACACACTCGCTTTCGAGCGCCCACTTCTCTAAGTAGCGTACGGTCTCCCCGCCGATCTCACGGCGAACAGAATAATAAACCCTGTCCTCTTCCGCGCCCGGCATAACAAAAGCATCCTCAACAAAGCCGTCGGTCTCGACAAGGACCCAAGCGCTGACCTCTTCGACAGGGTCGTCGATCATCACCGCGACCTTACCGTCACTGCGAACACAATGTATTCTAGTGTCTGGCTGCCTTTGGACCGCCAAACGGATACAAGAGGGGAGTAGTATCTCAGGAACAAGCTGAGTCATGCTCTGAGAGTTGTAATCAAAGGTCTGGACGTTGTCGTAAACAAGCCTGTAAAGCTCCTTGCCGCACCGCTGCACAAATACGCCGGTGCTGTCGACTTTGACAGCAGGGACGTTGGCCGACCCCTGAGAGGACGGGAACCTTATATTGAAGGCGGAAGGGGCTAGAGGCTCATCAAAACTAGACGACCTAATAACAGCCTCTGCGCTCGCCGTGCCAAGAACCAATCTATTGCCGGCGAATATCCAATTAATAACATCAATGGGGCCTGAGCCTATTGTTCTAATGAGAGGGCCGCTATCGCCGTCAACCTCATCGTCAAAACTAGAGAATCCGTCAGAGACCGAGCCCCAGACCTTGCTTCTCCCAGCCCAAAACAATCGGCCCTCATGCAGCGCCACCGCTGTCGGGTATCCCCGCCTCGGGGACCATTGGCCTTCGAACCAATCATTTGTCGCCGCTGTGCCGCCAAGGTTTTTCAAAACAATAGCCTCAACGCTAGTCGGTGTTGTGTAGGCAGTCACCCTAACAACACCAGTAATAGACCCTGTGTCGTAAGTTAAAGATAGCTCAGCGGTGCCTGACGTGTAATCCCCGGCATCGATGCCGATTCTATAGAACATAATACTGTTATCGAAGGTGTCGTCGTAAATCACATCAGCTTGGTTCGATGTGTACGTCTCGACATCAACCCAATTCCCAGGATCGCCAGCAGACCTTTGTAGTGTTACTGTGGCGGTCCATGTGCCTGCTACGTTGATTGTGAACTTCCTAGTGTCATCAACGCCCGCAACCCTGATATAATCACTCCACTGCCCTTCGCCCGAGGCGTCCGCCGCAACAGACTGCCCGACCGAGGAAAGCCTGTAAAGACCCCCGACATCCCCAGACTTAAAGACTGCTGAAGAAGCAGTTAAAGTTATGGCGCCAGTTATAGCGCTTGCTGATAGGTTTATTGGGGTTAAATTAATATTTCCGAACGGGCCATCCTCTGTCAGATACTCGACTAAAGACCAAGACCTTACACCGCGACGCTCGATCTTTTTTTGTCTGTACCCGTCAGCGGAGATAAATATAACGTCGGCTGATTGATCCCACCTTAAGTTCGCTAAATCAGACTCGCTCCAAAGCGTCTCTATCTCAAAAACCCCCCCGGACTCTATCGAGATGCCTTCAATGAGGGTTGGGTATGGCGTTAAACTCGCTGCTTGGATAAAGACAGAGGAGTTACCCGGCGTAAAGGCTAGTGAATGGGTGCCTTTTGTTAGTGTGGCCTCACCGAGGCTATCATCGCCAATCGATGTACCTATTGTGATGTCAACCTTTCCTTGGTTCACAACAATACGAAAAGCGTGCTCTTCGCTCTCATCGGCGGTATCAATAGAAACCTCCTGGTACATCCTGGCGTAATCATTGCCGGTGCCCTGAAGAGACATTTGCCCTGTGTCGTACCCGGATACGCCACCAGAGTCATCGTTGTCTGTCCACCCAGAAAGGTCTGTCGCAAAATCTGAGTTTGTTACCGCTGCCGAGACAGGGGCCCTAGTGATGGGCGCGTCATCGACGAACACCCTCATTTTTCCCGAAGTCATCTCGATATAAGCAAGGTCGTCAACAGCGTAAATAAAAGGGAAGTAGACAGCTTTTTTATTGTTATTTGATCCTGCTATGTACTCCCAGCCTGGCCTGATCGTCATTGACCCTAATGTCCGGGGGATATAATTTGTTTGGATCTCGGCGGATAAACCTACGCGCTGGCGAAGGTCTGTGCGCCCCAGACCTCTCGCCGAAATAATGCCGCGGTTAAAGGCGTGTATTGGGACAATGTCTCTAGCCATTTACCCCCTCCGCGTAGTGTACTTGCTGCGACCGCCGCCTCTGGATTTTGTCCAGTTGCTTGAAGGTAGCTGGCGTGCCGGCTGATCCATTGCGTCGTTGTTTTTAGCCTCTTTAAGTTTTTGCTTCATGAGGCCGTATATTTCTCTTTTGCTTAATGTGGACTGAGTGATCCTACCACAAGCTTCGTGGGCCATGTAATGCTGCGCATACTTCGCGAAGTACGGCGGCCAGTTTGCGTAGTCCCCGCCATAATCAGGTCCGTTAGATATATATTTTACAAACAACACCTCTTGTTCGGACCATAAATGGCCAGCGGTGTCGTCGTATTCTTGGAGGGGGTCTCTAAAAAATTCATCACTACAAACCGCCGAGGTTCTTATCCAGTCGTCAGGTTTGATAAACGCCCGAGAATACCCGTCGTCCGGCTCAATGCTGGCGTCATACTCAAGGCGAACCACCCGCGTAGCAAAATTCCAATACCCTTGGCTTAAAACGTAATCAATAAAATCGTCGTCAAAGATGTCGTCAAAGACACGTTTTGATTCACCGCCTGCGGTAAGTGAGGCAATCCTGCGCGAACCTAGTGCCCGCGCAGCGCCTCTATAAATTGATAGCTTGTCAGTCAATTACTAACCTCCCAAGTATTCAATAAGCCACTTGCGGGCCTGTAGCTCTGTATCAAAACCTTTTTGCAGTCTCAGCTTATCAGAAAGTCGGGTAACACACCACTTATCAAAATTGCCTTGGTGGGCTACAGAGTGGTTGTTATCAGCTTCTGTGTCGCCGCCGCCAGTTTTCTCGTTAAATCTCTTGTGGAACAAAAGCCCTACCTCACAGAAATTCTTGCCGGCGCTCAAAACAACAAGCTCAGCAAACTCAGAATTATCCTCCCAGTGGCATTCAATTCTTGATTTAGTTCTCACTTGGTCTGTAACACCAGCCCAATATTCAGGGGATAAAAGATCTGTAATGTCAGTGCCGCGCTCGACATCAACACTAAAAACCTGCCGTTTGAACTCAGCAAGCTTAAATCTTGGGGATATTACTTTACGGGCAGCCCGGGGTTTAGAGGGCGTTTTCGCCTTAGTTTCCGCGGGTGCCTCAGGTGCGGCGGTAGTCTCAGTTTCAGTCTCAATAGGCTTTTGTTGTTTCTTTGCTTGTGCCATTTCAGTGCCTTTCATTTTTTTGTGCTCTAAGTATAACAAATATCCCATATATTTTGAACAAAGAAAACCCCCGCGTGAAACACGCGAGGGTTTTTAGGCACGTCGTTGGACAACCAGATTAATCTGAATCAGTACCAGTGACTAAAGTATTGCCGTCTGTAAGATCCACTGAGCGGTTAACCGCGGAAAGCGACGCCACTCTATGAATCGTCACAATAACAGGCGAAGCGTCGGTGTCTGTGACCATAACAAGGTCGCCGACACGCATCCCTAAATCTTGCCCGTCAGAGATATACCCGTCTAAATCCACAGCAGATGCTGTGTCCGTAGAAGAGTAAGTCCACATTCCGGGGCTTGTGCCGTCAAAAGAGCACACAAGAAGTTGGGGTGGGTTTGATGTTGAGTAAGCCATTTTATCTACCTTTCTATATTAGATTAGCTTGCTGCGTAAGCAGAGCCGTCATGGTTGATAACTACGCCACCAGACTGCTGAAGCAGCTTGGTGCCCATGTACCCAGAACAGCGAGCATAACTATAGTCTTGCTCTTCGTCGTAATTAACGAATGTCTGCATACCACCGGTATCCATAGCGTGACCGATAGATGATCGATGGTACATAAAGCACTTCTCAGCAGCCGTGCCTGCGCCTGGAAGGCGCGGGTGAACGATCACATTGATATTGAGCCACTTATAAAGCTTCTCACTATCGTCGAAGGCTGTTTGACCATCCTGAACCGGACGAACATTTACGTAGTCTGCGCTTGCAAACTCAGTTGTTTGAGCGAGGTACGCAAAAGCCGCCGGCGTGATCACGAAATTGATCTGACCGTCGTTTGGTACTTCGTTGTTCTGCAAAATAGTGTGAGAGTGCAAGAACGTCTCAAAGCTCATGGTGCCAGCAGCCCCTGTATTCGCTGTGATCGTCTCAAGTTGATCGATGATGATATCATCAATCTTTCTGTTGATCACACCTACAGAGTCTTTTTGCATTTGTGCTACCTGGTCGCCTTGGCTTGCGAAAATATTGAAGCCAGTCAAACGAACGAGGTCATGCCACTCTTGCAATGTCGCTGTGTTTTGGTTGAGGTTTTGCGAGCGGTAAGGAATGTTACCGTTTAAGCCGCGTGTTGATGCTTCTGCGCTATTTGAGTCTGCGACACAAAATACTGCGCTTCCGCCTTTGTTCACATATTCCGTGGTAGCGGACATGCGGAGCAACGATTCTCTTTGCTCAAAGCCGTCAATTAATTGTTGACGATACTGAATCTGAAAAGCTGAAGTAGCCATTCTTTTCTCCATTCATATTTATTTTGGAGGCAGGATTGCCCCAAGATATTACAGTTATTAATCTGTACCTATATCAGGGGTGTCCTTTGAATGGCGTTTACGGGGTGCCCGACTAATCGGGGCCGTTACTTGCTAAACTTAGGGGCCTTTGGTAAGACGACCAAATTTAGTGCAGGGCCGCAAGGGCGGGGTATCTACATTGTCAATATACCAGCAATTTTAATAATTTCAAGAATTATTTCTTCTTGAGCTTCTGTTGAGCGTCGAGAAGATCACGCTCACGCGCCAACAAATCCTTATCTGCGAAGTAGGCCTTACGATTGGTTTTGCGCTTTCCAGCGATCTCACTAAGCTCATCATCTATACCCGCGGAATTTTTTGCGCCCGTCTGGGTTAAGATGGTGATTTCAGGGTTTACTTGATTAATCACGTCGTTAACAAGCCAATTTACAAAAGTGGGCTTGTTAAGAAACGCCTTACCGTCCTCACCCCTGCCATTTTGGATGCCCTCCGAGACTTCTCCAGGAAGTGTGTCGAGGTAATTCTTGACGAGGTTTATGTTCGACCTATAGGATGAGCCCCAATCTGCGCGCTGCTCGTCCTCAAAATCTCTTTTGTCAGAAACGTCTTGAGCTTGCCTGGCCGCCCCCTCTTCTTCTAAAATCTCTTTGTATGACTCTAAGCCCGCCTTAACTAACGCAGGGTTTGCGTTTTGGCCGTGCATTTTCTCCAAAAAAGCGTTGACATATGGTTGGTCTGCCTCACCCCACTTAAAGCCATCGTCAAAGCTTGTGTCATAGTCTGACCACTCCTTAGGGATGTCATTTTCCCCGCGCCATAAAGCTTTGTCTTCATCTGTGCCGTCCTTGGGAAACTCTGTGGGCGCGCCTTCTCCACCGATTTTCCCTTGAGCTGAGAACAAAGCATCGAGCGCAGCCTTTGGATCTGTATATCTATTCAGCTTTGCAAGCTTCTTCTCATCTTCGCCGGCGTATATTTCGCGCCAATTGTCGGGCCAATTTTTAGGAGTGTTGTCGCCCTCGTCGTTTTGTTGTGCCGCGGCGTTGTCGTCACCGAAAGCAGTGTTGTTCGCTGGCGCTGGCTTCGAATCATTTTCCGGTGCGGGGACTGAGTCGCTGTTGGGGGCTGGTGCAGGCGCAGGTGCGTCCGCAGCGGGGGCAGGCTCATTAGGTGTTGGTTCGTTAGGATTCGGTTCGTTGTCCATTTTCTTCCTCCAAATATAGTTTTAGATTTATGCCTATATAGCGTTCAATTTGCAGACCGCAAAATCTTTTTCCTTCTGCAAAGTCGGTTTCCCTTGCGCTTTCGGGCCTGTAAGACAGGTCTCCAATACCGCAAAGATCTCTTGTAATCCATTTAAGGACGGCTGTTTGGTCTTGGGCAGAAGCCTCGCCCTTTTCCATACGCTGTAGAGCGTAGATAACAGGCACCGATACTCTTGTTGGTGCCCATGGTTTTGATTTTATTTCGTCCGGCGGCACAAGATATCTTGTGCCGTTGTTGTCCTGTACGACTTTCACTGCTCACCTTCGATTTGCTGTAAAGCTTGTCCAGCTTTGCCTATTTGCTCAGCAACCGCAGCGCCCTGTCCGAGTGTGCCAAGTAGTTCTTGTGCCCTTGCGTTCTGCTCTTCTTGAATTTCGAGGCCTTCGATTTCTTCTTCTGTTCTCAGCCACTTCGCAGGCGTTTGAACACCCTTAAGAGCGTCGCGCAATGCAACCTTAATGTCAAGTGCATTCGCCGAGCTTGGGTCAAGAGCCAGCGCCTCGACCAATAGCCCTTTAGCTTGCAAGAACGTCTGCCCTTTAAGACGCTCCTCAGCTTGGTGTATCGGGCTCTCAAAGCTAAACCTGATATTTTCAAGATCAATAGACGGGGGTATATTCTCAAGCGGGCCGTACCCACCGTTGCGCAGCATTAAGCTAAAGCTTGTCTGACAAATATCTTGGTTGTAGTCGTGCTCAGCAGGCTCAAGCAACGGCAGGGCGCTTCGCACGTATTCTTGGATCCTCTGGCTGACCTCATACTCAGTCATGCGGCGGCTGCCGGTGTCTGGTAAGTTAAGTTTGTTAAGGAAGAACGCTTCAGATATGGATTTGCGCATCTCCTCCTGCATATTAAAACCGATATTAAAGCCCCCCTTGTCTTGCGTCAAAGGCCGGAGAACATCGCCCAACCGCTCATCGTAGGCTGAGTCAACCCAAGTGATCCCCCCAGAAAACAACTGAACATCGTCGCGAATGGCGTCCTCAACAGCGACCATAGGTGGCCTTACAAAATTCTCTCCTGCCTCGAGAAGCGTTAAAGCAACGGCCTGCATAAGGCGAGCGTCGGGCAGGGCGATTGTTGTGCAAGGGCTATAAGAGTACTGCGAATCTGATACTGTTTGCCATCTTGGTATCGTGTAAATCTTAGTCCAAGACCCCCGCTCTTGCATAACCTTGCCGTTGTCGACATCAACGTAAATCGATACATAAGGCTGGGGAACCCTTTTGTACGACTCGGACTTCATCGACCGGCATGTGGCCTCATACTCCTCCGACTCCATGACTATGTGGCGGCACTCTATTTTTGCGTCCGGGTCTTTATCGAAAATTTCTTCTATTTTTGTGTGTTTATCTAAAGTCTTATTCGCCAACAATTCGCGCGCTGTAGGTTGCCATTTTCGAACAACCTTGTTCACATTGCCCGCGGCGTCCTCTGACCAGGCCATGTCCCTTAGGTGGTGGCACCTGTATGAAAGGGTCATTGTCGAGTAGTTCATAACGGTAGAAATTACGCATTGGCCGAAAGTAACAAAATCATTGTCGCCCTCTTTTGTCGCTCGGACAAAACCTGAGTCCTTATCGTACATAGCCCGGCGCTGAATCATGTTCGCGTACTCTAACCACTCGCGCCCGTCAATATCCTCTAGCTCTTCGTACCCAGTTTGCGTGTAAAACCACTGCTGGCTTCTAGGACGGAGCATGGAGCTCAGTGAATTACCCAGCTCCCGGCGAGCCAGAAGGGGATAGGATGTCGTGAGGTGGTCGGCGAACTCCTCTCCTTTATCTCGTATGGTTGTGAAGCTCGCGCGCTCAGGATAAAAGTTTTCGGCAATCGTTTGCCAAAGGGTAAGGAGAGTTGCTCTGTCGCCAATAAGGCGGTCAGCAACTCTTGTGAGTTCTTTGGTCTTGTTGGCCTCTTCCACTAACCAAGCCTTTCGTTGTCGTCGCTTAAGAACGTCGAGGCCCTGCCTGATCGAAGGCGCTCTGAAGCAAACTTCCTGCGCTCTTTGTTTTTATTGTAAATACTATCAGGATCAGGGGCCGGGGGCTCTGGCTCTGGATCCGGTGGAGGAGGAGGTGGTGGAGGTGGTGGTGGTGGTTTTGGCGTCGGCGGACTAAATTTGCCCATTCGGATTCTCCCTAATTAATATTGGTCCCATAGCTTTGTAGCCTGATTTTGACATTAAATTGACGAATGGTCTACCCTGACCTACAGCGGCGGTGTCAGTTATGAACGAATCTACGCAATTATTCCTATCAAACCAAGTGGCGCAAGCCTTACTGAGTGTGCGTCCGGCCTTTGTCCCCCTATACTTTTTCCTCACGTAAAATTTTTCTGCGTAACCGAGCTTTTCTTCGTGCCAGTCAGCACAAATGAACAAAAGAGCTCCTGCGGCGACCTCTCCTTCACAATCTTCTAAGTATAATATACTCGAATTATCGCACATGAAGCTACTAAAAATCTTTTGGTAGGATTTTTTGGAGTTAAAAGTCAACTTATAAGAAGCCTCCTCGATAAACTCCCTAGACATTAAAACAATTTGATTGACCACATCGTAATCCCAATCCTCTAGTGTCTTAACTGTATATTTGTCCATTAACTTTTGCCTCTCATTCTGTTTTCGTATTTTCCGTATGAAACCTTTGGTGTCTTCCGCTTTTTCCTTTTTTTAGGGGCGTGCCAACCTTGCTCTTCGTTGTTTGTAAAGCTCGTCGTCGTATGCCCCCTATCACCCTTCCACCAACATAGGCACACAGCATCGCCATAGTCGGTGGAGCGTCCTAGTCGCTTTTTAACAGAGTCTTTTGTTTCAACTTTAATCCCGCGGCTTGTTATTTCAAAATTCGGTGTCGTCAGGTCAGACAGCAGCTCCTGTCCTGGGGGCAAAGCTATTCGCGACCCGCCGGGCTGCGATGGATCCAGGCCCTCGCGCAGCTTCCATATAATCTCCGACCTGCGGTTCACAAACCTAAAGTGCCCGTCGGCGCTCTTACCTAAATTCTTCGCTTGCTGCCCTTTGTATCTGTGAGCTTTTATCCCGTTTTCTTCCAGCATCTCGTAGGGTACAGACCCATAGCCGCCGCCTAAGTCAATAGCAATGTCACAGCCATCGCGGGCCGCCTTAATAATCTCTGCCCCGACATCCCTGCCTTGGGGGACTCTCTTGCCCGGCACTACAATAAGCTCTGAAAACCACCAATCATACCGCGTAGATATGACCATATTGTCGGCTCCACCTTGAGCTGGGTCACAGCCTAAAGCGGACATAGCGCTGTCTTCGGGTGGGTTCGGCTGCCATCTTTTTTGTGCCTCCATAACCCAACTTGTAGGGATGGCCTGTTTTAGGTCATCCTCCCTTGCCAACATAAAATTACCGTCGCGGTACGCGCTACGGAACGGCTCGGGCATAGCGTCCAAAACAGATTGATAGTCTGTGTTTATCAAATAAGGGTTGTCCTCCAGCGACGCCCGCACAAAAGTTCTCGAGCGCGGTATTGTCGGCTTAGATCTCCCTGGGAATTGCACCGGCTCAGGGCCGTCGACCCACATGTCATTGCCATCAGGATCCGTTAAGCACCATCTAAGCTCACCGTCTTTCGCGGGGTTGGGGTGGGTTGGGTCAAGCCACGGACCGAAAAATGGTATAATCCAATCGCCAGTGCTGTTTGTGGGAGGGTTCGACGCAAAGATAACGCGGCAGTTCTGATCTGGCCCAACGCCAGGGCCGGGTCTGTTCCAACCGATAATAAATCTAACTTGCTGCTCTAAAAACTGCGTGACCTCATCGAAGCCGTAGAAATCTCGAGCTTGTCCTTGGAATGCAAGCTCATCGCCTAGATATTGGCAGGCACCGAAGTCAATAATAGACCCGTCCTCCCTTCTAACTTTTGGTCTTGGCGACCCGACGAAGCCTTTTTTCCCGTTGAAAGCTATCATCTGGTCAGTCAGCCCGCCCAGATCTCCATACTCCCTTCGCAGCAAAAGGCTTCTTCTATGCTCTTGCAGCGGCAAACCACAAAGCAGCGCAGATTTACCACCGCCAGCTTGCCCGCCGTAAAGCATAATATTCGCAGGGTGAAAATAGGCCACGGTTTGAGGCCCATCATTCGGGATAAATACAAGGCTCTTGGTCTTTTCCTCGAGATCCTGAACAATTTTGTTACGCTCAGTCTCGTCGAGGCTACCTAAGAGTTCTTCAAGATTGTCGATGGTTCGTTGTCCTTATTAAAAACCACCAACATCAAGACCTGATTATTAAGCGTTAGTGAGCAATTGACTGCCCATGACCCAAGCACCTGTGGGAAGGCGAACGCCGATTGCGGCAGCCTCAGTCCCTGTGTCTGTCCATGTTAGGTCGATGTCTCCGTCAGCCTCAGATGTAACAAGAAAAAGCTTCTTCGCAACAACAGCTAAAAGAGCGCCGTCTGTGCCGATTGCAATTCCTGTAGATCCACCAGTTGTGGCAAATGCTATCCTAGCGGCAGTTGTAAACACCGCCACTTCTACGCTTTCAACGTAATCGATATCATTTCCAGCAGAGTCCGTCAGTTGGATTGTGATTGTCCGAACGTTAGTTGATTCATCGCTAACGGTAACGGTTGCGCCCGCGCAGGCCGGCGTAATGTCCAGGTTCTCAGACACTAAGTTTCCCTTAGCGCCCAATCCTAGCCGACGGCCTACAATTGATTTTACGATTTTAGTCATAGTATTCTCCTTAGTATTGCTTGTTGCTTAATTGCTTGTCGGGATTATACCGCGATTATTGGTCTGTGTCATCATCCTTTTCCGGGACGACCTCTATCGGCTGGCTCTCTATAGCTTGGTTCTGCGCCATAGCCATCAAAAATCTCATGCGGCGGGCTAGGTCTGTGATGTCGCTGGGGTCAAGTTTACTCTCTACAACGGCGGTGATTGATTGCTCAACCTTGCCGTGTCCTCGGTCAATAAGGCTGTTGGCCGCGCTCACTCTTGCATTAGCGCTCTGTGTTGGGTCAAGGGCTACAGAGACAAGGGTTTTTATAGCGGACACTGTGGCCGCCTTTGCTAGTTCTCTAGGGTCGTCAGTGTCAGGGAGGTCTATCTCAATTTCGGCAGGATCGGGGGTGAACTCCTCAGGCTCAGGCGCGGCGGCCTTTGCTTTTCTTTGTTCTCGCTCTCGTCGCTTCTCGTCTAAACGCCGGCGCTCCCCTTCCTGATTTTCCTGCCACTCATTGAGTTCCATTTATTTTTTAGAAGATCCTTTAGTTTTAACCGCAGACTTCTTTGCCCCTGATTTTTTTTTGGACACCGCCTTGCAGGGCGGGTTTGCACAATGCTTACGCAAAGCGTCGATCTTACCTGAGACCTCTTGCTTTAGTCCTGTGTCTGAGATTTGGCGCTGCACTGCGTCGTTAATAAACGTTAGGTCGGCTTCGATTTGATTTGGTTCCATTTTAGTCTCCTTGTTTTTGTGGGTCTGTTAAACACAGAAAAATATACGACATAACGTCCGGGTTGTCTCTAAAAACTTGGATGAGGCCGGTCGAGGAGGAGGCTATAGTCACAAAACTCCTCGATAGCTATATCTCTATAGGCGACCTTAACCTTCTTTGGTAGAATCAACGGGCGGCCCCCCTGCTTCGTATATGTTAATAATATCCCAGCAAACGCTTTTAGGGACCCCTATCGCCGCTGCGATGTCCCTGTAAGTCATTCCTGTAGAGCGAAGGTCAATAATCTCATCGTATTGCTCTAGATATTCTCGCGGTCGCCCGCCTTTGCCTAGTTCTTTATCCATTTTACCCCATCTTCACTTCTCTGTCAGGCCCTCTTAGTATCTCGGCGGCTCGTTCTTCTGAGCCGGGCTCTGCTTTTCTTTGATTAACGGCACCAGTTTGAAAATTAACCGGAGGCGCTGCGACAAATTTAGGGGCCGGCGCCCCCATTGTTATGTTCCCCTCGAGATCCACGACCATTCCGCCCGCCTCCTCAAGCCTTACCAAGCTTTCCTTCAAAAGACTGTCAGCAAGACTCTTAAGGGACAGACCAGTCGCCTCGGATATCTCGCTTAGGCGCTCATGCACACCCAAGGACACACCCACATGCCGGCTTTGCGCGGTTTTCTTGCTCATATTTTTGCTTTTGTGCGCCTGACAAAGCCAGGATTTACACCAATCTCGGAGTAATATGCCTCTTTGGTGACGTACGTTCCATCGTCTGCGCGGTACTTACCGCCGTTATGTAGCTTGTTTAGCTGCTCAACCTCTTCCAGAAGCCTGTTTGCGTTCTTGTCCAGAGCCTTAATGGAGGCCCAAGTGCTGCGGTTCTCCCCGATCAGAGCCTGAATTTCTTTTTTTGCTACACCGTGCGCGTTCAAAAGATCAGAGTGCTCAAATAAAAGCTCACTAATGCGTGCCCTAGCGCACATACCACCGCGGATCTTGCCAACCAGAACAAGAAGTAAGGCTGCAATCACCAGCCCCGCCCACATTAAATAAATCTCGTTGTCCATTTTATTCTCCTTTTGTTTAATTTAGCTTACGGTCTCTCCAGGCGTCAGCCGGCGTGTCGCAGTAAGTGCAACATAATCTCAGGATACACATATTATCGGACAAGTCAACAGCTCTCGCGAGGTCTACACCGCAGTGGTTATGCTATTTGTAAGCCCCATTGCCGGGCCACCAATTGTCGATAGTCCCGTTTGGGTTCTTCTCAGTCAATATCGGCGCGTCTCCCCACCAAATAACAAGGGCCGCTAAGCCGAACATAATGATCCCGGTGACAATAGCCCCGAAGATAATGCCGCCCCAACAGGCCTGCCTATCTCTACACATGCGCCGCCTCGTCGATGGGGTACGGTTTGATATGGGTGTGAACGTGTCGTGCTCATGGCTCATTGCGTGCCCTCCTTATTATTATTACCGGACTAACTATGCACAACCGTACTCGCGCTGTCCGAGAAGGTCAAGCAGTATCTCAAAAAAAAGACCCCGCGTATCTCAGCGAGGTCTAAGTTGTCAGTTATGAGCCAGGGGAGGCACATACACGAGTTTAGGGGAGATAAGTTAATATAAGGTTACAGAGAAGAGTAAGCCTTACTCTCCTCTAGTTCCCTAAAGAAGTCTCTAGAGCCCATAGGCGAGGAAAAAACACGCCTGAATGCCTCGACCCCATGCCTATGCTTTCCTATTCCGTAAAGGATCTGCCGGGCCCTCTCTGTTGATATGTTGTGCTGGTCAGCCACCGACTTGAACGTAGCGCCGCCCAAATAAGTGTAATATATAGCAACGTCTCTTTTATAGTTCCCGCGGCCCCTAGGGCCCGCTCCAATACATGCCATCTCGCCTCCTGTAAGCTGAGGGCCCCGCCGCTCCCTACGACCAAACAGACGCGGCGAGACCCCAATGTTTTGAGTTTTACTCAGTACCAACACCCTAGCAAACCGGACAAAGCTTTGCAACCGTTATTTCCGGACACTCTATATACGCACCACCCAGATAAGGAGGGGGAAAGTTATCGGCGATTTTTTAGGGATTTAAGGATAAGCAAGGACGGGCGGGATTGGATGGGGATTGGATGGGCCGTATTTGCCAGTTTAAGAAGGCTGGATAACTTTCCGGACTAGGGGGAGGGGATTTAAGAGGGAGAGTATAGTAGGGGGCTGGAGATGGCTCGTTCCCCCCAAGGCCTCTATATGCGAAAGCGACAGAAAAACATACCAAGCGGTATGTAAGGGGCGGCGTAAAAGTGAGGGCT
>Ga0075119_1000824_pt1 | contig 15939 bp, 14 predicted proteins | sample AntAceMetag02UK9_FD_69791 | JGI IMG/M metagenome (GOLD analysis project Ga0075119, IMG submission 69791) | Saline lake microbial communities from Ace Lake, Antarctica - Antarctic Ace Lake Metagenome 02UK9 | ecosystem: Environmental > Aquatic > Non-marine Saline and Alkaline > Saline | place... | reverse complement strand
CTTATTTGGAGGTAGGTTATTAAAATAGAAGTTAAAAATGACAATCTGGAACAAGCATTAAGAGTGCTTAAAAAGAAGCTTCAGCGTGAAGGTACGTTCCGTCTTTTAAAAATCAGAAGCACCTACGAAAAACCCTCTGAAAGAAAAAAAAGAGAATTGGAAGACAATATGGCCAGGGTTAAGAAGCTTAGAAAACTTAAGGCTAGATTTTAATTTTTTTTACTATTAAATACAATTTTACTTATATATCGCGGGGTGGAGCAGTCTGGTAGCTCGTCAGGCTCATAACCTGAAGGTCCTTGGTTCAAATCCAAGCCCCGCAACCAAGGCATTTCTTTAATAATATTTCGTTGGTGGGACTGGTTGGTTATGTTCTAATTGCTCAGCACCCTGAAAATCAAAAAATATGTTACCAAATATCTTGTCTTTAGAGTTGGGTCAACAGACCTGGGATAGCTTAATGGATTTTAGATTCTAGAAAAACTCTATAAATTTTTTTGAATGACTTTTTAATAAAAATATTTTGAAGAGCCACTCTTCCCTCGTAAAAAAATTAAGAAGACATTGGTGGGATTCGATTCTGACAACGCACATACTTTCGAAGGATGGCAATTAAACCGCTCTCAGATCTCTCCTAGTTTTAATTAAAAATTGTTTATATAAAAATTTTTATCACAAATTAGTAAAATTTTTAGTCTGTTTTTTTAAATACAAATACTCCTTGCAATTTTCAACAAATCGTAAATTTCGAGCTTTTTTTCTATTGCTACTATATAACTCTATTAGGGCATGAATTTTTGTATGTTTTTTATAAATTGATTTATTTCTTCTGAAAAAAGATTTTTTTAATAGATCAGAAATATTTTCTATCTCTTTTCCAAGAACCTTATTAATAAAGATTGATATCCACAAATCATCATTAAAGAAAAGCTTAGGGTTGTCTTTAATGTTTTTTAAATAAAAATTTAAAATATTTTTTAGAAACTTTGTATTAATCATAAATCCATCGGCACCTTGTCCTATTTTGCAATCCTCAATATTATAAACGCAAAAACTATAAGCTTTGTCTAAATCTTTTAATCCTTTTTCATAAAAGAAATTGAGCATTTCTTTATTATAAATATGATCATCATCAACCAAAATAACGTAATCGTATTTAAAAATTTTATCAAGAGAACCGAGCAATTTAGTTCCAGGTCCAAAATCTTCACATCTTGTTATTTCTAAATTATTATAGGTATTGTTTATTTTTGTAATATCGAAATTTTGATTTAGGTATCTTTCGTAATTATAGGGAATATTTAAAAAAATCTTATCAGCTCTTTTGGTTTGGTTATTTAGAGAATTAATAGTTTTGTTAATTGTGCTAAATCTTGGGGGTATACTGGTAAGGGAAATGCAAAAATTTAGCATTTTTTAATTTAATAAAATTTTAACACTTTTGCCATAAAATATTAGCATTGATTCATGAGCTATTTTAAAAGTGTTGTAAATCACTGTCATAATTAAATACTTGTTAGCAATGTTAGCTGAAACCTTAGCTGAACTTTTAGTTCTTGTATAAACTTTTCAAAGATTGGCACTCAAATAGAGTGTGATTTTAACATGTTTTTATTTCTTTTTAAATATAATTTGTCCAGATACATGCATTAGTTTTATTCTTTTAAACACTATATTTAAAAATATAGAAATGGCGCCAATAGAATTTTTATTTTTAAAGTAATGATCCACATCCACGGAAATATTGTCAAAAGTTTTTTTATTTATTTTATAAAAATCATCTAATGACATTTTAAATTTTTTGATTCTGACAGTGTATTCTTTAACGTTATTATCAAAATTGTGCTATAGATACTGGTTTTTACTGCAAAACAAAAGCTACTGTAGAAAATTATATTCATATTGATCCCTATGTAATAATTATAGGTGAAGAAAAATCAAAAATTATAATTAATGACTTTGCGTCAATAGCTGCTGGTTGCAGATTTATTTGCACTTCTAACATTCATACTGACAAAGGAATGTCAGGCCCAACTATACCAGGCAAATATAGAGATAAAATTGTTTATTCTACTGTAGTTGTGGGAAAGTGTGCAAATGTGGCGACAAACTCAGTTATTATTCCTGGTATAACTATTGGTGAGAGTTCTGTTGTTGGTCCAAATTCTGTAATTACAAAAAATACCAATCCTTGGGCTGTATATGTTGGTAACCCAACAAGACCTGTAAAAATAAGAAATAAAAATAGAATTTTAGAATTTTTTATAAAACTTGAAACATAAATCATTTTTTTAGTGGTGGGACTGGTTGGTTACGCTCCAACTACCCCTGCAATGTCAATGCAGTACTCTACTATTGAGCTACAGTCCCAAAATTAATCTAACGCTTTTGAAATCTCTTCTACCATTTTTTTGGCATCGGCAAACAACATGAGAGTATTGTCTTTGTAAAACAGTTCGTTGTCAACTCCTGCGTATCCAGAGGATAAACTTCTTTTCACAAATAAAACGGACTTGGATTTTTCCACATCAAGAATTGGCATTCCGTAAATGGGGCTTGCTTTGTCAGTTTTTGCAGCTGGGTTCGTTACATCATTTGCACCAATGACAAAACTTACATCTGTATTAGAAAAATCATTATTTATATTTTCTAATTCAAAGACATCATCGTATGGAACATTTGCTTCTGCCAATAGCACATTCATATGGCCTGGCATTCTTCCTGCAACAGGGTGGATTGCGTATGAAACTTTAACACCATGTGTTTTTAATTTATCGACCATCTCTCTTAAAGCATGCTGCGCTTGGGCTACGGCCATTCCATAACCAGGAACAATAATAACTGATGATGCATTCTTCATTAAAAAAGCTGCATCTTCTGCTCCGGCTTGCTTAACTGGTTTTTTTGGCTTGTTGTCTGAAGTTGCTGCATTTGTATCTCCACCAAAACCTCCAAGAATTACATTAAATAAAGATCTGTTCATTCCCTTGCACATTATGTAGGAAAGAATTGCTCCAGAGGAACCAACCAATGCTCCTGTGATAATAAGAGCAGTATTTTCTAAAGTAAAACCAATTCCAGCAGCAGCCCATCCAGAGTACGAATTTAACATAGAAACAACTACTGGCATATCTGCTCCGCCAATAGGAATAATTACTAAAAAGCCAACTATGATGGAGAGAATTGTAATGATCCAAAATAACTGCTCCGATTGATTTAAGCACAAATAAATTATTAAAAAAACAATACTAAGACCTATAAGCAAATTAAGAATGTGTTGTCCTTTAAAAGTTATCGGTGAACCAGACATAAGGCCTTGCAATTTCAAAAATGCAATACAAGATCCTGAAAATGTAATTGCACCAATTGATACTCCCAAAGACATTTCAATTAAAGAAGCCAGTTTAATATTTCCAGTTTCACCTATTCCGAATGATGAAGGATTATAAAAAGCAGCGATTGCAATTAAAACCGCACTAAGTCCAACCAAGCTATGAAATCCAGCCACAAGTTGGGGCATTGCTGTCATTGCAATTCTTGCGGCAATAAATGCCCCTACTAAACCACCTAGAACTATAGGACCAAGTATAAATAATGAGTTGTTAACTAAAACACTCGTGTTTTTTAAAGATAGCAATGTAACTACAATTGCAATTGCCATGCCGGCAATTCCAAAAAAATTTCCTTTTCTTGACGTCTCAGGAGAACTTAATCCCCTAAGTGCAAGGATAAAAAAAATTCCAGATACTAAATATAAAAAAGCGGTAAGATTAGCTGAAATCATGACTATTTTTTCTTACCTTTCTTGTACATTTTCAGCATTCTAGCGGTTACTAAAAAACCACCAAAAATATTTATGGCTGCAAGAAAAATTCCAACCACCCCAAACCATAGGGATATAGAAGAGCTTTCAGAATTCGATACTGCAACTGCGATTAAAGCCCCAACTATAATCACTGATGAAATAGCATTAGTCACAGACATTAGAGGAGTGTGTAATGCAGGTGTTACACTCCAAACAACATAGTAACCTACAAATATAGATAAAATAAAAATAGCGAATCTAAATACAAAAGGATCAATTTCCATTGTGTGCCCCCCCCAAATATACAGCCTTGACTATCTCATCTTCCATATCAATTTTAACATTTTGACTTTCTTTGTCATAAATCAATTGTATAAAATTGTAATAATTTTTCGCCAATAAATTGGAGGCAGTTTCTGAAATTCTCGATGCAAAATTGGTATACCCTATAATTTTAATTCCATTTTTTTCTACTATTTTGTCCGGCTCTGAAAAAGCAGAATTTCCACCCTGGGCTGCTGCCAAGTCGCAAATAATTGATCCTGGTTTCATAGACAAAACCATTTCTTCATTAATAATTCTTGGGGCCTTCTTGCCTGGAATGAGAGCTGTGCAGATAATAATATCCTGACTTTTTACCGTTTGCTTTAATAGCTCTTCTTGTTTTTTTTTAAATTCGTCGCTTGCCTCTTTTGCATAGCCCCCGGCTGTTTCTAAATTTTCATTACTTTCAACAAATACAAATCTTCCACCTAAGCTTTCCACTTGTTCTTTGGATGCGGCCCTAACATCTGTTGCAGAAACTACACCGCCCAATCTTTTTGCAGTTGCTATAGCTTGTAACCCTGCGACACCAGCTCCTATGACAAAAAATTTTGCAGGAGTAACCGTTCCAGCTGCAGTCATCATCATGGGTACTGCTCGATTAAATTCGTACACCGAGTCTATTACCGCCCTATAACCAGCCAGATTTGCTTGCGAAGACAAAATATCCATTGATTGCGCCCTTGTAATTCTGGGCAGTGAGTCTAGTGAAAATATATTAATATTTTTTTTTAAAAGAGAATTAAAAATTTCTTTGTTGTTTTTGTCAAAATAGTTGAGAATTAAAATAGACCCTGTTTTTATAAGGTCAATTTTTTCACTTTCTTCCAAATTAATTTTGGCAAGAATATCGCTGTCTTGATAAATTTTTTCTTCTTCTGCAATTACAGCTCCTAAGGATACTAATTCGTTATCGCTAATATTTGACTGCGAGCCATAACCTTTATTAATTAATATTTTAATATTTTGAGCGGCTAACTTTTTTATTGTCTCTGGAGATAAAACAGTTCTTTTTTCGGTGCTACGATTTTTTATGGAAATACTACCTAAGATCATTATTTTTTATTTATATATATGGATTTAAAATTTGCAAAAAAAAAATTGTTTGTTTAATAATGAAAAACGAATTTATGAAACTCTGCAACTGTTTACGTATTATGAATAGAATCGCAATACTACAGAAGAAATATTGCCATTAAAACTAGTATCGCAATAACTCCCAAGGATCCATAAAGAGATAATTTTGTAAAATTAATCCAAGTTTTTTTTTGTTCTTGAATGTCCATGGAGGCTATTAACCTTGTCTAGCTTTCATTCGAGGATTTTTTTTATTAATTACGTAAATTTTTCCTCTACGCTTGACCACTTTATTATTAATATCTCTTTTTTTTAAAGACTTTAGGGAGCTAACTACTTTCATAAAATTTTTCTTTTTTTATGCCGGCAACGACCTACTCTCCCATACCTTAAGGCAAAGTACCATTGGCGCTGAAGAGCTTGACTTCCGAGTTCGGAATGGGATCGGGTATAACCTCTTCGCAATAATCACCGGCGAGAGTGTTATATCTAAAATAAAAAGATTGTAAACAAAGAATTAATGTTTTTTAGGAGTTTTGACAATATTATCGATGTAATCTCTAAGGTTACTTTTACCAAATATTTTGCAAACCTTATTCGAAAGATTCATGCTTGTTAAAGCCGAGGCATATCTTTCACCCTTTCTGGCTGGAATAAGCTTAATTTTGCTGTGAAACATTTTTGCAACTTCAATAATTGTATAGCTTTTTTTATGAGACACACTGTAGTGTTGACACATGTTTTTTTTCCACGCGTAATAACACGCGTCAACTGTATCAAAAACATGTGTAAATCTTCTAGATTGGGATCCGGGCCTAACTATTGTTAAAGGTATTTTTTTTTTAAATTGATCCTCAAATATACCAATTACAGTAGCCATAGAACCTTTCTTTATTTGCCCTGGTCCATAAACATTATAAAAATAAACTATTTCGTACCTAAAACCAAACCATTTTTTTAAATTTTCTAATAGTTCTAAATTTTTAGCTTTAGTAAAAGCATAGGGTGATAAATTTTTATCCATTCCGCCATTACCTAAACTTGCCGAAGTTGCAGAATAAATTAATTTAATGTTATGATCTAAGCAAAATTTAAATACTGCTTTGCTTCCAATCGAATTAGAATGAAAGCATTCATTAAACTTTAAAAAGCTTTGATAAATTCGTGCAAACTCACCTAAGTGAAATACGGCATTTATTTTTTTTCTATAAGCTTTTAATGCCACGTCTATGTTGGCAGTATTGGAGTGAAGATAAGTTACTCGCTTACTCTTCATATGATTTTTTTTTAAACCGCTAGAATAATTATCAAGACTAATAATCTTGTACTTAGTTTTTTGAAGCAAAAGTTCAATTAAATTTGATCCAATAAAACCAGCGCCGCCTGTTACAACAAGAATATTTCTCATGAGTATTATGTATAGAGGTTTGTTAAGCCTGGCAACGACCTACTCTCCCATACCTTAAGGCAAAGTACCATCGGCGCTGAAGAGTTTGACTTCCGAGTTCGGAATGGGATCGGGTATAAACTTTTAGCAATAATTACCAAGCACAAAATATATATACCCTAAATTTTAAATGTAAACAGAGTAAGTGAAAGTAATTTAACAACTGTTTCAAGTGTTTGTTGACTATTAAATCGGTCAAGGTTAGGTTTCTTATCTATTTTCGCAGTAGCTTATTGATATTAAATCTGGAGCAAAATGGCTATTTAATAATATAAATCTGTTATAAATATTTAAATTAAATGAAATTAGCAAAAAACATTCTCAATAAATTAAAATTTCCAATTGATATTTTCTTTTCTGCTGTTTTAATTCCAGCTTCTTTAATTATGCTTTTGTATAGAAAATTTGGATCTCACAAATTACCAATCTCAAAAAAAATTTTAAATTCAATTGGAGTTTTTCCATTGACAGACCACTATTATGAACCACAATTTAATTTTAATGAACTTGGTAAAAATTTATATGTAAATCGAAATTTACCTGGAATTAATCTAAACTTGGCAGGACAGCTAAAAAATCTTTCTGATTTAGTTTATAAAAATGAATTAATAGAGTTAAATCTTGAAAAAAAATCTCTCAGTTATGAATTTAGCATTAAAAATACATTTTTTGGGCATGGTGACGCTGAAATCTATTATCAACTAATAAGACACTTAAAGCCTAAAAATATTGTAGAAGTGGGATCTGGCCACTCAACCCTGATTGCTTTAGAGGCAATTAAAAAAAATAAAGAAAGCGATAAAATAAAAACACAAATTACTTGCATTGAACCTTATGAAAATAACTGGCTCAATAACCTGAATATACAGATTTTGAGAAAAAAAATTGAAGATGTTGAAGATAGTCATTATTTAACTTTAGGGAGTGGGGATATGCTGTTTATTGACAGCTCCCATATCATAAGACCTCAGGGAGATGTGTTAAAAATTTTTCTAGAAATTCTTCCCAAATTAAACAAGGGGGTAATAGTACATGTTCACGATGTATTTACACCAAAAAATTATCCGGAACGATGGCTTGTCAAAGAAAATAAATTTTGGAATGAGCAATATCTTGTCGAAGCGTTAATGATGAATAAGGATAAATTCGAAATATATCTTATGTTAAATTATTTAAAAAATAATGCTTATGACGAATTAAAGAAAATATGCCCGTATCTAACAAATAATAACGAGCCATCTTCTTTATATTTAAAAATCAAATAAAATATATGAATAACCGAACTTGTTTTAGAAAAGGTAAAAAGTCAAAAATAACTTTTAATATTTGATAGCAAACTTGTTATCGTTAAGTTTTTTAGATATTTCTTTTTCGATCCATTTGTAAGTTATTTCCAACCCAGATTTTAAACTAACATCAGAGTCCCAACCCAACTTTTCTCTTACCAAATCATTATTGCTGGAACGACCCCTAACTCCTTTTGGCTTATCTAATTGGTAATTTTTTTCCACTTTGTATTTTCCAATCTCCTCAATAATAGAAATCATTTGATTAATAGAAACTTGCTCTTCTGAACCTATATTGAGAACTTCACGACAGTCACTTTCAAATATTCGTTTTGTTCCTTTGATGCAGTCATCAATAAACATGAAGCTTCTAGTTTGTTCTCCATCACCCCATACATCAATTTTTTTATCTCCAGAATTTTTAGCTTGAATTAATTTTCTACATAACGCCGCGGGAGCTTTTTCTCTTCCTCCATCAAAAGTTCCTATAGGACCGTATACGTTGTGGTATCGTGCCACTCTAGTTTCTAGTCCATAATCTTCATAAAAATGTCTGCACATTCTTTCGCTAAATAACTTTTCCCAACCATATCCATCTTCAGGCATTGCAGGATATGCATCACTTTCTTTTAGACCCTCAATAAAAGTATTTTTTTGTTTAGATCCATTGTAAACGCAAGCACTTGAAGAAAAAAAATATCTAGTAACACTATTTTTAATTGAAGCTCTAAGTAAATTAGCGTTTATTAATACGGATAACATACACTCTGCTTTATTATTTTCTATAAAACCCATACCACCCATGTTGCAAGCCATATTGTAAATATAATCTATACCTTTAGATGTTTTTAAACAATTTTCGTATTCTTTTAAATCTAAAGAATAGTTCTCACACTCTTCAAAATTTTGAAACCAATACTCGAATGGTTTCGAATCTGCACAAACTACCTCATGCCCCTCATCCAATAAAGATTTGGCTAGATGTCCACCTATAAAACCACCTGCTCCAGCAATTAGTATTCTTTTTTTCATAAATAATTATTAATTGATAAAATAATATATTACAAGAAATTAAATAGTCTTCAAAAAAATATGTTTACACATAAAACTACGTTAATCATACCCACAAGAAATAGAAGCTTAAAATTAAAAAAATTAATTAAAGACGTAATAAAGTTAAAAATAATTTTCAATGAAATTATAGTTGTTGATAGTTCTGATAATCTTCATAAAATAAAAATTATCTCATTTTTAAAAAAAAAAAAAATTAAGTTAATAAATACTTTTCCATCAACAACACATCAAAGAAATATAGGCCTTAAAGTAAGAAAAAAAAATTCAAAATATGTATTATTTTTGGATGATGATATTATAATTAATAAAAAAGCATTTATTGAAATGAATAGTGGAATTATTAAATATTCCAAAATTGACAAGATTTGCTCCTTTGCTTTTAATTTACAAACAAATAAAAAAAAATTTAAATTTGAAAGAATTAAAAAAAGCAAATTAATAAAGTTACTTGGTTTATATTCAGAAAAGCCCGGGAAGGTAATGAAAAGTGGTTGGCATACAAAAATTTCTAACTTGTCAAAAGATACTTTTGTTCAATGGATATATACGGGTGCCATCTTATTTAAGACAAATATCATAAAACAAATGAAATTTAAAAATTTAAATAAAGGTTTTAATTATTTAGAGGATTTGCATTTTTCATTTAATCTAACACAAAAAAAATTTAAACATTTAGTGATTGCCAGAGCAACATTATCAAATCCTAATTTTGTGTCGAGGAATGATTTTAATTTTGGTTTTATAGAAATTTTGAATAGATATAAATTTGTAGAAATATATAAGCTTAAAAAAATAAATTTTTATGTCACGGCCATCATAAGAATGCTTTACTTAGCAACAAATATTCTACACTTGAAGTCATCATGGATACTAAGATTTTTTGGTAATCTTAAAGGAATTTTTAGTTGTATAATTCTAGATATAAATAAAAAGATTAATTAATATGAAAATACTTTTGATTGAACTAGAAACTAAAGGACACCACATATCTAGTTACATAAGATCTATTGTACATAACCTAGTTAGTAAAAATAAAGGAATTATACTTTTGACCACACCAGAAATTAAAAATAAAGATTACTATTTATATTTAAAAAAAAATACTAAGATTATTTTTGCAAAGAAAATAAAAAAACCAGTTAACAAAAATATAATTTCACTTCTAAAATATCAGTTCAATTATTATAAACTTATTAAGAGTGAATATTTAAAGATAATAAAAACAAACGAAATCGACTTAATCTACTTAAATACATTAGATTTTTTTGATAAATCTCTTGCTATATTGGGCTCACCATTTGGCAGCACAAAATTTTTAGGTTTATTTTTAAACCCAAAATTTTATGATGGTTATAAAAACAACATAATTAAAAAAAAAATTTATGAGTACTTTTTCAAAAAAATACTAAAAATTAAGAATCTAAAAGAAATTTTTTTGATAGATCCTATTTGCTTTAATTATTTGAATAAAAAAAAAATAAAAAATTGGAAAAAAGTAAATTTATTAAATGACCTGGGTAGTGGGAATAAAATAAAAGAATTTAGATATAGCGAACGAAAATGTAGAAAAATTTTAGGCATAGAGAGAAGTAAATATGTTATTCTTGTTTATGGCTATTTAAGAGAAAACAAAGCATTAAATCAGCTTTTTGACGTTATAAATTCTATAGATGATAAAAACAAAGTAACAATTTTACTGGTTGGTAAACGTGATAATGAAACAAGAAGTTTAATAAATAATAAAATTAAAACTAACACTGATTTAAAAAATATAATAATTAATATTGACAAATATATAGATGATCTTTTTGAAAAAATTGTTTTTAAAGCTTCAAATTTAACTTGGATAGGTTATAAAAAAACATTTAATGGTTCTAGTGGTGTTTTTTTTCTTTCAAGTTTAAACAAAAGACCAGTGATCACATCGAATCATGGTGTAATAGGCTGGTATTCCAAAAAATTTAGAATTGGTGTGTCAATAGACCTTGATAATAAAAATCAATTAGCAAAAATATTAAATAAACTGATTAAAAATAAAAATAAAAAAATTAAATATAACTTTGCTCATGTAAATTTAAAGCATAGTTTTAGTCAATTTGGGCACAATATTGCTAAAAAAATTAATTAACTATTTTTGAAATGAAAAAATAAGGTTGATCTTATTTTTCTTTGGAAAAATCTTAATGGAGATTCATTCATTTTTAAATAAGTAAAGTAATAGTAAATAAAAAATAGTTGTGAATGTAATTATAGATAAATTATTTGCATATATAGTTGATAATAAATAAGGGAATATTAATATCAAATGAATCAAAAAAACTCCTAAATACGAATTTTTTTTAAATAAAATTCTATGATGAATGTGGTTTCTATCTGGTTTTAATATATTTTTATTCTTTATAAGCCTTTCAAAAGTTACTCTGATAATTTCAAGACCAGGAATTATTAAAATTAAAAATATAGTGTCCGAATATATAATTTTTTGTTGATTATACATCTCTATAAAAAAATATGAAAAAACATAAGATAGAAGCATTGTCCCATTGTCTCCTAAAAAAATTTTATTTTGATAATTTAATTTTAAGAAAACTAAAACACTAACTACAATAGTTAGGCCTAATAGTAAGTCCATGCCTAACACAATAAGTACTATTAATATGAAACATGAATACATCCCTGCCTGCAAATTAATACCATCAAGCATATTAAATGCATTGATAAAAATTATATATGAAAATACTGTAAATAAAAAAGACAATTGTCCTAAGTAAATCTTGCTATCAAGGAAAGATAAATTAATTTCTTTTATTAAACCTTTGTTAAAAAATAAAGATATTGAAATTATTAATATTAAAAATATTAATTTATTTAAAGCGGACAAATTATATTTATCATCTACAAGTCCTAAAATATAGATAGACATAGCACTTAATACAAAAAATAATATTTTGTTTTGGCTAATAAATACTTCAATTAAATAACTTTTATTAAAAATAAAAAAATACGAAATATATAATAAAATATTTATGGTTATTATTGTACCACCTAATACTTTTGTGTTTTTATTATGTAGTTTTCTTTCATTGTTAGGTTTGTCTTCTATTGTAAATAGCTTTGAATACAGATCAAATTTAAATAAAAAAAAAATATTTATAATTGTGAATATAACTAAAAAAAAATTATTTATCATTTTTTTTAACTTTATGATTATACATTTAATTTAATTAATATGATTTAATGAATGATATCACCTGATTAAGATTTGGGTATTTTTTTTTTGTATATTAAATTCAACAAAAAACCCAGTGGCAAATAAATTAACATTGAAAGCCAATTATTAAAAATATTTCCAGATGGTAAAATTGGAAAAAAAGTTATTAAAAATGAACCAAAAAGCATGCAAATTCTTATATCAACATCATAATTAAATATTTTTTTAAATAATTTTTTATTACTTAAGTGATTTAATATTCCCATTAAAAGATAGATTAATAAACATATATATAAAGATAATCCTACAAGGCCTGTCTCGGAAGCAACCTGTATTAAAAAATTATGTGGATGAGTATTGCATCCATTCTCGTATTCGAGATTAAGATTTTTTATTATTATTTCATTTTTTTTAAAATATTTATTATCAGGGTATAAAATATAATGCTTACGATTTGTAATATTATTCAACATCTTTTTTTTTCCATCCTGATAGATAGCCCAAATTTCATAATTATATGCATCGACTGGTTCAAGGGCACTAATATGGTTTGAGTATTTGTTTTTAGCAAAAGATTCAAAAAATTTATCAGTAATATCTTTTTTTAAATCCTTATTAATTAAAAATATTTGTATTTCTCCATCTTCATCAGCTTTAAATAAAATTTTTTCATTAATATAATCATGAGGTATATACCTGTTATTATCACACAATATTCTAAATGCTTTTGGTCCAGCACCAAAAATCTTATGTTCGAGAAATATATTGTAAGCAGTTTTAATGTGTAAAGTGTGTCTATAACTAAATAAATTAATAAAATTAGTATTTTCAAATAACTGATTCTTTGTATGAACTACTAATCTATTTATTTTTTTATGGTCATATGTATTCATGAAAAAAATACTTAAAATTGATATTAAAATTATTATAAAAAATAGTTTAAACTCTTTTAAAATAATTATTAAAAAAAATAATGATAAAAAAAATATTGCCACAGAGGTTCTTGAGGCTGATAAAAAAATTAAAATTAAAAAAGATAATATGGTTATTGTGATTACTATTTTATTAATTTTAGGTTTTACCCATAAAGATAATGTTAAATAAAACAAAAATAAATGTGCAAAAAAACTACCCATTACTAATTTGTCACCAAAAAAACTACTAATTCTTCCGTTTGTATTTTGCTCCATACCAATTATATTTGTTCCAACAAAAAATTGATATAATGCGTCTATAAAAAAAATGAAAATTAATAGTGAAAAAGAGTTAAAAAAAAGTTTTAACAGTTTCTTATTTTCATTGAGAAAAAAAAATACAGCCATGGCTAATAAAGCAAACCTAAAATAAAAAACTGAACTTTTAATTGAAATAAGATTAAAGTTAACCAATGAAGAGATATTCAATACTATAAATATTAGAAGAAAAAATTTCATAATATTGTTATTAAAATAGCAATATTTTTTTGAGGAGAGAGCTAGATACATAAAAGAAAAAACTATGATAAATAAAAATATTTCTGGTATTAATGGTCCCGTAACCATAGCAAAAGGAAACAAAATAATTAATATAGAGTTAATTTTAATAAGGCTTGTTTGTGTGCGCATTTTAAAGTTCATAAATTTTATATAACTTACAATAATTTAAGAGCTTGTCATTTTATAAATTCTATAAAATGCTCCTAAAATTTCAAAAATTTTGATTTATTATAAATTAAGTAAAGTTATTTATTATCATAGATAATTTAAAATAAATAAAATATGTTACTCATAATGCTCATCATAAAAAGTATTAAAAAAAACCTAATTTACAATATTAGAGAATATTTATTATTAAGTTTTAGCTTACTAATAATTTTATCAATTAACAGCAGCTTTTTAGATGCCCAGAAAATTTTTGATACTAAATTTGATATGAGTATTAACTATTTTATTACTTTATTTAATAGTGCAAGATTTTTTTTTCCATTTTTAGTTTTCTTGATGCTTTTTGTTTATGTTAAAAATTTTAATTATATAAAATTATTTAAGAATAGTTTTTTTTTATTTTTTATATTGTATTTTTTATATCAATTACTTGTTTATAATAAATTTCATATGCAGCATGATTGGAGTTACATCCAATTAGCTATGGCTGGCTGTATATTTTCTTTGATTTGCTCACTAAGTATTGTTGAAAACTTAAAATATTTTTCAAAATACTTATTTATAATAACAATTATTACATTTTCATTGTTCACTCTCTATCTATCTTCCAAAATATTAATTTTAGCAATTGAAAATGGTGATAAATATTTATATTGGTCAAATGCATTGGAGCCATCAAAACAAACCTTTGGGCAGGCAAATCCAAGAGTTACTGGATTAAGTAGAACTTTATTAATTTTTTTTGTATTTCTTTTTTTTTTAACACAAAAGTTTAATAAAATAATAAAAATTTTAACTTACATTGTTTTATTTTTATCTATATTTATTTTGTATGGGATGCAAACAAGAGGTGCATTAATAGGACTTATTATTTTTTTAGTTATTTATTTATTTTTTGTGAATGAATTTTATTTAAAAAAAGTATTAAAAATTTTTTTTTTAATAATATTGCCTGTAATTGTATATGAAAATTCCATGAATATAAAAATAAAACATGATAACTCTATTGATAGACAAGGAAGATACTTGAGAGATAATAAAATCGTAAAAGATTCTTCTGGTAGAATAGACCTCTGGAAATTGTCCTTTAATTTAATTAAAGAGCACAAAATTATTTTAGGTCTTGGTCCTCAAGGAGATAGACAAATATTCGATATCTATCAACAAAATACTATACAAACAATTGAAAGCATAAAATGGAGCACCAATGTATCTAATGGTTATATATATAGTTATTTAAGTGCGGGAATAGTGGGATTTTGCATTGCTTTAATAGTTACAATGATTTTGGTTAAAGAAGTTTTTGTTGCAGTTATTAAAAATAAGATATTTAAAAAGAATAGAAGTTTAAACTACTTGTCAGTTTTTTGTATATTATTCTTAATTTCTAGAACTGTATTTGAAAATGGCTTATTTTTTTTTGGTATAGATTATATATTTATTCTAATTTCTTATTTAAATTTATATATATTTAATGATAATTTAAAAAATAATATTACCAAATAACTTTACAAAGTCATTTTTAGTTTTATTTATAGTTTTAATAAATTTTTTTTTCTTTTGATAATAATCATTTTTTTTTGGTAAGTTTAAATTTTTATGCTCAAAATTTATAGGCACAATAAATCCATAATTTTTTTTTGTATTATCTTCTATTTTATTATCAAAAATAATTGTAGCCCCATTATTAATTGCCTCTATATTAAACATTGAATAAATATTTTCATTCGAGCTAACTACAAATTCTGTTTTTTTTGATATAATAACTATCTTTTTTTTTTTTAAATAACCAAAATTATAAAAGTTACTATGTTCAATTTTATCTCCAATTATATAAATTGTGTGATTTTTTGATATTCTTATTAAAAAATTAATTAAACTAAAGTTTTTTTTAGTTATATGATTTTTATTATAAAATATAAATTTATATTTTTTTTTATTATTCTTAACGTAGTGTTTTAAAAAAAAATTTTTAAAATGACAAAATGCAAAATTATATAAATAATTTAAATTTTTTTTTTTAACATCATTTTTTAATAAATCTGTTGAAAAAAAAATATTTTTAAATTTTT
>Ga0075119_1000819_pt1 | contig 15990 bp, 16 predicted proteins | sample AntAceMetag02UK9_FD_69791 | JGI IMG/M metagenome (GOLD analysis project Ga0075119, IMG submission 69791) | Saline lake microbial communities from Ace Lake, Antarctica - Antarctic Ace Lake Metagenome 02UK9 | ecosystem: Environmental > Aquatic > Non-marine Saline and Alkaline > Saline | place... | reverse complement strand
TGTAATATTATTTTTAACTAAAAAATCTTTTTTCACTAATGATGCTGATGGTGATAATCTGTTACCTTTTATAAGCAAATCTTCGAAAAAATTAACAGAAAATGGTCCATGATTAATAACTTTTTTTCTTTTATTAATTTTATTGATTAGTATTTCATTAGAGCAAAAAACTTCAAAACCCGGATTAAAAAATATCAACTTATTAAAAAATGAAAGTCTATTTTGAAACCAAAAATCATCAGCATCTAAAAATGATATCCAGCTACCATTTGATTCATTTATTCCTATGTTTCTTGATTTTGCAGGTCCTCCAAAATTTGTTTTTGTAGTAAATATCTTGATTTGATTATTGTAATTTTTTTTAACCAAATCTATCGTTCCATCATTAGAGCAATCATCAACTAATATAATTTCATAATTTTTAAAATTTTGTTTAGTAACACTTCTAATTGTTTTATCTATATAATGTCTAGCGTTATGTGATGTAATAATTATACTAAACAAAATTTTTTTCATATAATAATTTTTTCATACTCCTTAATAAAAACCTTATTAGTAAATTTATTTTTAAAAGTTAAGTAGCCATTTTTTCCAAATTCTTTTCTTTTATTATTAAAATTAATTAATATTAATAATTTTTTTTTCAAATCATCAACATCGTTATTCTTAAATACTAACCCATTTACATTGTTTGTTACAATTTCTTTCATGCCACCAGAGTCAGAACATATAACGCATACTTTTTGTCTCATGGCTTCAATTAAAACCATTCCAAAACTTTCAAATTTGATTGATGGTAAAACTAAAATATCTGTTAACGATAGAAATTTTGTAATATTTGGCACTGGTTTATAAAAATTTAAAATAAATCTTTTTTTTATATTTATCAATTTTAATTTTCTTTTGTATCTCTCATCACCATCACCATAAATATTTAAAACAATATTCTTAGAATTAATATTGCTTAATGCCTGAGCTAATAAATGAAGTCCTTTTCTCTCTTGTATCTTTCCAAAATATGCAATCTTAATTTTTTTTGATTTTATGTTTGGTTTTTTTAGTTTTACAAAATTAATATCAATTCCATTGTAAATAACTTTAATTTTTTGAAAATGACTGTGGGCAACTAATTCCTTCTTACAATTTTTGGAAACTGTAATTATTCTAGGTTTAGTTAAATTTACAATACCAGCACTTAATCTTAAAAAAAAATAATTAAAAAAATTTTTTTTAACAGGGTAATTATGTATAATCAAAAAAATTTTAATATTATGACCAATAGAATTTAGCATACTAATTCTATTCAAAATACCACCTGGCCACCCACCATTGTGACTAAAAATTACATTTATCGAATTAGACTTTATTATTTTTCTTAAATAAAAAAAAACTCTTAAATTAATTAATATTTCATATGGAAGAAGAATCAGTCTTAACATTTTAGCAATTAACAAAAAATTAATTTTTTTTTTTAAATATAAATTTAACTCATGTGAAGTTAAAAATTTGAGTCTAATAATTTTAAAATTTTTTCTTTTTATTTTAGAAAACTCATTAAATGCCCAGTGATTTTTGTTAATTAGTAAATAAATTGTATCTAATTGATTCCAATTAAGAATTTTATTTTTAACAACACTTACTACTCCACTAGGTCCGGTCTCGTTTTCCTCTAAAATATATAAAAAATTCACATTTATTATCTTTAAAAAATTTTGTTAATCAATTTATATGTGCTTAGGATTTTTTCTAAGTCGTTATAGTATTTTTTTCTATCTATTATTTTTATAAAAAATTTTGCTTGTAAATAAAAACCATTTTTATTCATAATGTCATATTTTTCAAATTTAATTTCTTTTTTTTTAAATTTTTTATTTATTACAATACATTTTTCTAATGGATCCAATATATATGTATTTTTATTAGTAAAAATTTTAATAAGCCAACCGCCTGGTACGTTCCAATTAGATTTAAATGTTGCAAATATTTTGTTTTTGAACTCAATTAATGCAGATGTATTAACTTCAATATTTTTTTTATTAAAATTATTTTTTGAAAAACTGATTACTTTTTTAAAATCACCCAGTAAAAATAGTAATAAATTTATTACATGACTTGTATTTGCGTACATCCAATTTTTAAAAATAGATTTATCTTTAATTTTTTTTTTTAATATCCAGTATCGTTCGTGGGCCTCCACGTGAGCAGAAACAATTTTTTCATTATTTAACTTATTTTTTAATTTTTGTATAATTGAGTAATACCTTCTATTATAACCAACTAAATTTGAGGTTTTATATTTTTTTGACAAAATGTTTAATTCTGCCAATTGATTACTGTTCAATCCAGGTGGTTTTTCTATAAATAGTGGTATTTTAAATTTTAATATTTTTTTTGATATTGTAAAAATTTGATTAGCGGAGACTAAAATAAAAATTCCATCGATATTTTCTTTATTTTTTTTTATAAAGTGTTCATAAGTTTCCTCAATATGATTCATTGAAAAGGATTGAGCTAATTTTTTACTTTTTGAGTTTGTTCTTGAGCATATTGAGCTATATTTCAAATCTATTAGTCTATCTAAAACAATTAAATGCTCTTTTGCAATATTACCTGCTCCTATAAATAAAATTTTTAATTTATTTTTTTTCATCTAAAATTAGTTTACCGTCTTTCATCTCATAAATTTTATTACAAATTGAAAGATTTTTTTTTTGGTGAGAAATAAAAATTATTGTTTTATCTTTTAATTTATTTAAGATAGCTAGAATTTTATTTGTAGTTTCCTCATCAAGTGAACTTGTTGGTTCATCCAATAAAATAAATTCATTTTGAAAATATAACGTTCTTGCTATACCAATTCTTTGTCTCTCACCACCTGAGATCATCTTTCCATTCTCACCAATTATAGTTTCAAGTCCATCTTTGGTATTATCAAGCCAATCCTTCATTTGAACAATCTCTAGAGATTTTAAGACTAAATCTTCATCAATTTCTTCATCATTTTCCCCAAATGCAATATTTCTTTTGACTGTATTATCAAATAAATATGGGTTTTGTGAAACATAACCTATTTTATAATTAAAGATATCATCGTCAATGTTTAGTCTTTTATCATCTATATTAATTGAACCATTGTCAGGTGTTATTAATCCAAAAACCATATCCACAAAAGTGCTTTTTCCACTACCACTTTTTCCAAATATACCAATTTTATCATATTTGTTTATTTTTAAACTTAAGTTGTCTAAAATTTTTTTATCTTTGTCATACGAAAAATTAATATTTTTAATTTCAAAGTTATTTTTAATTTGTAAATTTTTTAGTTGATTTGGATTGCTAATTAATTTTATATTTTTATTAAGTTCATAAAATTCATCATAAAGATGATTAATTGATGGAGAAATGTACTTCAACTCCTGCACACCAAGTAGCAATCGACTAAACAAAGGTAACAATCTAAAAGCAGCTATAGCAAAAATTCCTATAATAGTAAGTATCTCTTTGTTTGAATAGTTTTGATTAAATAAATAAAAAACCAATGCACAAAATCCAAATAAAGTTATCACTTCATAAGATTGTTTTATAAAAATATTAAATGTTTGCTGTTTAATACTAAGGTATCCTAAAGGGGTGTATTTTTTGATGAAACTGTTCACGAAAAAGTTTTTTTTTTTATAAACTTTTATTTCTCTTACAGAATTAAAAACTTCTAATAAGAATTTCATAAAGTCTTTGTCTAAATTAAATCTAAGATTTCCCCATTTTAAAACTCTTCCTTTTGAAAAACTACTAAGAATTATACCTATTAAACATAAAAAGCCTGCAATAATTAATGAAATTCCTGACTCAAATAATATTAAACTAATTAAAACTATTGAAATTACAAATGTATCAATAAAAATGTAAAATATTCGGTCAACAGCATTATTGGTAAAATGTGATGCTTCAACTATAATATTTTTAACTAACCTGGATGAATTTTCATTAAAAAAATAAGAATATTTTTGTGATAAATATTTTTCAACTAAATTTTTTTTAACATTTAATGACAAATTAAAAGAAAAAATATTTTTATAATAATTTAAAAATATCAAATATAAATACCTAAAAAAATAAACAATAATAATACTAAGTAAACTAAAAATTAAAATTTCTTTTTTATTTGAAATTGATAAAAAATTAAATAAAGATTCTAAAAATTGAAATTTTTCTATTGGATTTTGCTCTATTAAAAAAACTACAATTGGTATAACTATTGCAATACTCAATAATTCAACAAATACTCCAATAAAACTTAAAAATAACAGAATATAAAATTGTTTTTTATTCTTAATAAGGCTTAGCGATTTTTTAAAAATATTTTTATTTTCCATCTTAAAATTTTAACTAAATATAGATCTTTATTGTTTTTTATTTGTCATGTACATCAAAACTAAGATATCTGTGTTTTATACTTATTTATTAATTTAAAAAGATTTAAATTTATTTTTTATTATTCTTTTTAAGAAGGGCTAAAATTACTTGATTTAAGTCCTCATGATTAACTAAAACTCCTTCTGCCTCAAGAAGATTTGCCTGATTTAATAAGGTTTTTTTTGTATAAGTTGATATCATATTCCATCTTATAATTTTTTTGATAATTTTTTTTTTTTCATATGACAATAAGCCTATAATTTTTTTATATGAGATTAGATTTATTATTTTTCTAAAAAAATTTTTTTTGTATAATTCTTTATTTAAAACTTTATCAATATAAATTTCCATTAACCTAGAAATTGTACCCTCCGTATATTCAAAATTTTGATTTGCTGAAAGTTCAACACATACTCTTTGCATTGTATATAAAAAGTTCTCTTTTTCTTTTATAAATTTTTTATCATGCCACCATTCTTCTATTTTTGCGTTACTAAACGTCGTGGGGCTACTTACTCTGCTTGGAGGTACCTCTGTATTTCTCATCCACATCAATTGTGGAATTATCTTAGATTTACCAGACCACATAACCAAAAACTCTATTTGTAACTCCAAGGATGCAAAGAAATTATATTCTTTTTCAAATATATGTTCAGAGATTTTTTTCCATATGTTGGATCTTATTACCGAATAAATATGTGCAGGAACATAATTAGAAAGATGGTTTTCAATTCTATCTGAGGCATTATTTTGATCTAAGCAAAAATCTCTTAATTTTGGATACTGTTCAGCTCCAAATACTTGTTCACCTATGGTAAAAAATCCAACTGCACGGCCTCCACAGCTAGAAAAGCTTTCTTCTTTAGTCAAAAAATCTATACAAGCTGATAAAGTGGAGGGCAGATAAAACTCATCATCACAACCTAATATCATAAACTCTGTGTCAATATAATTAACAGAGCTCAGTAGACGATCATAATATCCTTTTTTATTATGTATATATTTTATATTTTTTACTAATAGACATGAGTCATCAAATTCAATGTCACTTCCATCAAGCACTAATAATTTTACATTATAATTTGACCAATATTGGATTGTTCTTTTTAGATATTTATGTCTATTATATGACATTATTATTATGGTTATTTTATCTAGAAGCGCATATTTCATTTTAAAGCTATTATTTGATATTTTTTAAAGTTCTGAAATATTTTTCAGCTTCTTTGCTATTTTCATTAGGAGCCCACTCTGGCATTTTTTTCCATGTTAAGGGATCATATTTTCCCATCATTGTCTCAAATATAATCGCTGATGTAGAAGACATAACATACGTGTGCCAAGTATAACCTGGCACCTCAACTCTTGAATTTTTTTTATCAATATCATAAGTTTTTTTTATTATTCCTTTATCGTCAAAAAAAATTAATTTAAAACTTCCTGAAACTAGATGCATTTTTTCAATCATATTTTCACTAGGATGCATATGCGGTCTCATGTATGAATCTTCTAAAATAAAATTAAATACCTGATTAAATTCATCCCCTTTTTGATGAATAATGTATGGAAACCTTTTACGATCAGACATACTTGCTTTTTCAAAATATTTTATTTTATCTTCAGATGATAAAGAGGGAATTTTATAATTAAATCTAAAGTTTAAATTTTCCATTTCAAATTATTATCTATTAAATTTTTTTCATATAAACTTTCAAGATGCTGTAATCTATAAAAGCCCTTAAATTTAAACATTTTATTATCAAATTTAAGTTTATTAAAATCATCTATCATTCTAGAAATTCCATCTTTAACAGTATATTTGCACTTAAAGCCAAATTTATTTTCTGATTGATCAAAAAGTACTTTATATGTTCTGCTATCACGTCCCTCTTTTATCTTTCTGTCGACAAAAAGTTGTTCTTTTAAATTTTCTTTAGAATTATTTAAAAATTTAATTTTTGTTTTTGGTATCATTTCTTGAATAATTTTAGCAATGTCAATAATCTTTAAATTATTATCATTTCTTCCAATATTTATAATTGATATTTTATCATTATTTTTTTTATTATAGTTTATAAAATGTAAAATTGCCGAACAGGCATCTTCAATATATAAATGAGGTCTCCATGCCTCTCCATCTGAATTCAATTTTATTTCCCCTTGTGTTAAAGCCATTCCAACCAACATATTAATAACAACATCAAATCTTATTCTTGAAGAAACTCCAAAAACTGTTGCAAATCTCAGGCATATTGGATGAAAAATAGAGTCAGCAATTGATTCCAAATCTTCCTCGATTTGTAATTTATTTAGTGAATATCCAGTTTGTGGGCTTGTAGGAGAAGTTTCTGTCAGAAAATTATTAGTTTTTGCAGCCCCATAAACAGAACAACTCGATGCAAATATAAATTTTTTATTAAGAGATTTACACATCTTTGCAATTTTTAAAGTATAGTGCCTAGTAGGGTCGTAAACTGTCTCTGAAGTTAACTTATTAAGTGGATCATTTGAAATGCCTGCTAAGTGAATTACAACATCAGACTTTTCTATATCTGAAAGATTAAAATCATTTGCATCTTTAAACTTAATTTGATCATAAAACAATTTATTCTTAAAAAGGTTACACTCCTTAAAGAATCCAATATCATAACCTTGAATTTCGTATTTTTCTTTTTCTAAAAGAAATGGTATCAAATAACTTCCTAGATATCCTCCACAACCTGATATCAATATTTTTTTTTTCATATTAGTTCTTTGATATAATGATGCTTCCAGAGGAGTCTAGTTGAACTGGAAAGTACTTTAATTTTTTTTTTATTAATGAATTGATTAATTTGTTTGTTTTTTTTTGGGGGACAACGAAACTTAAAAAACCTCCTCCTCCAGCTCCAGATAATTTACCGCCGTACACACCATTCTTTTTTGCAAGAGCATATGCGTCATCTATAAATTTATTTGAGACTTGATCGGCTAAATCTTTTTTTAATTCCCAGCCACTTTCAAGAAGTTCACCAAATTTTTTTATTGAAAATTTATCACTTTTAATTAAGTAAAATAATTCTTCTGCTTGATCTCTAATCTTTAAAAGATTTGAATTATTAATTGAACTTCTTTTTTTTTGCTTTGATAAAACCGTTGAAGCATCTCGACTCATACCAGTATAAAATGTGTGTAAGTTATCAAATATCATCTTTATATTTTTTGAGTTCTCATCAACTGGCATAATTGAAACATTCTCATTCGCATAAAATTTAAAAAAATTAACACTGCCAAAAGCTGCCGCATAATGATCTTGTTTTCCTATTGGTCTTTTTAAAATTTCAATTTCTATATTAGCCGCTTCTTCTGCTAGTTTATTTCTGTTAACAACTTTTCCTTTATAAGCATAAAGGGCATTTAGCAAACCAACACAAAAAGTGCTAGATGAACCTAATCCTGAGGATCCTGGGGCATCAGCAACTGTTGATATATACAAATTATCATCAATTTCTAAATGCTTTAAACAAGCTTTTATTATCGGGTTTTTAATTTTATTAATATCTTTCACATTTTCTGTTTCAGAATAATTTAATCTGATTTTCTCTGGATAAATATCAGAGTGAGTTTTCACTGAAACATAAATATACTTATTTATTGCACAACTTAGAATTGACCCATAAGAGTTTTTTTTATAAAAAGAAGCTATATCAGTTCCACCGCCTGCAAAACTTATTCTCAAAGGTGTTCTAGTTATAATCATGCTAATTAAATATATTTAATCACTTTTTGTATTCCACTATCAATATTAGTAAAACTAAAATTATTTAAATATTTTTTTAATTTTTTAGTACACGCAAAAAAGTTTTGATTACTTTTTTTTAAATCAACTTCATTTAAGTATTTTTTTGATAATATGTCATTTCCATTAACTGCATTATCTATTATTTTAAGTAATGTATATATTGAAGTGCCCTGTCCAGTTCCCACGTTATAAATCCCAGATGAATAATTTTTTATGATAAACTTATTAATTATACTTACAACATCATCAATGAATATAAAATCATTTTTGTTTGAAGGAAAATTGATGTTGATTTTTTTATTATTTTTCATAACATCAATTAGCAATGGAATTATTGAGCTTTTTTCTTGTCCGGGCCCATATACATAAAACAATCTTAACCAATTGAATAAAATTTTTTTTTCCTCACAAATCTTATAAACCTCGTTAAAAATTTTATTTTTGTATATAGAGAAAGGCTTCTTAAGATTAATTAATTGATCTTCTTTACATTCTCCAATTGCATTGCCATCATTATATTCCCAACAGCTTCCTGTGCTTAAAATTTTTTTACATGATGTTTCCCTTACAATCATCTTTATAATTTTAATAGTATTAAGATAATTTTTTTTTGATAATTCTTCTGAATAATTTGGAATACCCTCCCAAGCAAGATGTAAAAAAATATCAGGATTATATTTTTTTATTTTTTCAAAATTATCTTCGATTTTGTTTAAATCTAATTTAAATTGCTCTACTTTATTATCTCTTATTTTTTCTAAATTTCTTCCCACAGCTAAAATATTATAGTTTTTATTATGATCAATATATTTTAAAAGGTTTCTTCCAATAAAACCAGATCCTCCTGATAATAAAATTTTCATTAAATAAATTTGATCGAATTATCTTTTTTTGAAATTACTTTTATTTTTTTGGGCCAGTCAAAATTAAATTTTGGATCATCGTATTTTATACTTTCTTCATAACCAGGTTTATAAAATTGAGAATGAAAGTATAAAACCCAAGTTTTTTTTTTTAATGTAAGATATGCGTTAGCACAACCTTTAGGCACAAGTAGCCCAAGCCTATTTTTTTCACTTAAACAAAAGGATTGCCAATTTTTGAACGTTTTAGAATCTTCTCTCATATCAATAACTATATTGTGTATCTCTCCTTGCACACATGAAATTATTTTATCTTCACCATATGGGAATTTTTGAAAATGAAATCCTCTAAGTGTTTGAGTATCTTTATTTTCTGAAATATTTGCTTGTTTAATTTTAAAATTAATTTTTTTAAGTTTTAATTCATTAAAACAATATACTCTTCTAAATAATCCTCTTCTATCAGTATAGGGCTCTGGATTGATAACTATTAGATCTTTAATTTTTTGCTTTTGAAAAATCATAAATTATAAAACTTTTGGACTAGATGGAAATGGAATAATAAAATTTCCTTCATAACCAGCTAATTTACATTCTTTTATAATCTCATCTTTAAAATTCCAAGCAAGTATAAATATAGCATCAGGTTTTGATTTAATTCCAGTTTCGAAATCTACAATTTTAATATTAGTACCTGGTGAATAAAGATTTTGTTTTAATGGATTATTATCAATTATTAAATCTAGATTATTTTGATCAAATTCACAATAATTTAAAAATGTTTGACTTCTTGCAGACGAACCAAATCCTATTATTTTTTTCTTAGAAAAGTTAGACATAATATTTCTTATTTCCTCTTTATGTTTTTCAACTTTGGTTGCAAATTTAATCCAAGAATTTACATTATTTATTTTGGATTGTTCCTCATTTGCAATTTCTAATTCTAAACCCTTAGATTGAGGTTGTTTTTTTTTTGAAAAATAAATTACAAATGATCCTCCACTAATTGGACTTCTTTTAATTTCGAATGGATAAAGATTAAACTTATTTAATAAGTAGGTTATTGACTTTAATGTAAAATAACACAAATGTTCGTGATAAACTGAGTCATAATGAAGTTCATTAAATATTATATTGGCATCATGTATTTCAAAAACACCTACTCCATTTTCCCCCAATATGTTTTCTACTCCTGATACTACACTATTAAGTTCACTAACATGAGGAATAACATTTCTAGCAAAAACTAATTTAGCACTTCCATATTTTTTTTGTAAATTATTGGCAAAATCATTACTCCAATAATCATTAATAGTTTTTATATTATCTTTATTTGCCAATTCACTTATATTTTGAGCAGGATCAACACCTAAAACTTTTTTAAAACCATCTTTTACAAAAGGTTTTAAGAAAGTTCCATCGTTTGATGCTATTTCAATTATTAAATCATTTTCTTTATCTAGCTTTATGTTTTGTTTTATATTGTTAAAAAAAGTTTCTGAATAATTTTTAGCTGTTGATGATGTTGATGTAACCCAAACATAACTATCGAACAAAATTTCTTTTTTAATTGTTTCATTTAGTTGTAATAGAGAAGACTTTTCACAAAATGAAAGTGTTAAAGGGTATTTATCCTCGTTATCAAATTGTTTTTTTTTTAATGAGTTAGCCAAAGGCTGGATTCCTAAATCCAGTACTTTTGTTAGATCTTTTGAGTTAGAGATTCTACATTCATTTATCGATAGGAAATTATTCATCATCAAATCCATTCTAATCTATTATTAATTCTTTGTTCTTTAATTAATTTTTCTAATTTCATCAATCTATTGACTTTTTCATTTCTAAAATCACTTTCCTTAAAATTAATCTCTTTAAAATATTCAACCAATTCATGGCCTCCTCTATTTAGAGACCATTCCGGTTTAAAATGATCTTTTAAAACTCCTAAAATTTTTTCAAAGGAAACTTTATATGTTCTGGGATCTGAATGTTGATTCAAAAAAACTAATTCTGACCCTGGTACTACTCGCTGGGCAGCTTCTGCTAATTCTTTTACAGTATAATTACCATTTTTAATTCCAACATTGAATGATTGTCCGCTGACTAAATTAATTGGTGCCTCGATTCCTGAAATAAATGCTTTACACAAATCTTTTATATGAATTACGGGTCTCCAAGGTGATCCATCACTTAAAATTTCTATTCGCCCAGTAGTAAAGGCACAAGCTACAAGGCTATTATAAACTATATCACACCTTAATCTTGGACTTGCACCAAATACGGTTGAAGGTCTGAACATTATAACAGTAAAATCATCATCGTTTAGTTTTTTAATTTTTTTTTCAGCTTCCCATTTTGTTTTAGCATAAGCTGTGACAGGATTTTTTTTACTGCTTTCCTCCTCGAGCTCCTCCTCGTTGTCAGAAACACCATACATACTTTGAGAAGAGGCATAAATAAATCTTTTTACTTTTTTTAACTTAGCAAACTCTGCAAGTTTTACTGTTGACTGATAGTTAATTTCCTCAGTTAATATAGGGTCAAAATCACCTAAAGGATCATTTGCAAGTCCAGCCAAGTGAATTACTATATCTATTCCATCAAGATCATTAATATCTATATCTCTTATATCTTTTTTTATATGTTTAATTTGTTCTTCTTCTTTAATTAAATTACAATCATAAAAATAATTAGTATCAAGCCCCACAACATCATAGTTTTTTTTCAATAATTCCTTGGTTAAAACTGTACCAATGTAGCCATTATTTCCTGTAATCAAAATTCTCATATAATAAAAACTTAAGCTAAATATTCTTTTTTTTCAATTATTATAATTTTTTTATCAATTTTGTTCACGGATATCAAAAATTTAAAAATTATTTTTAGGGCAAAATAATTTGTTTGATCTAACATATCATCTTTTTCATCACATATGCTTTTATAAAAATTTTGCATCATTTTATATAATTTAAATTTAATTTTTTAGAAGTTATTTCAAATTTTTTTAGCATCTTCAAATTAGTAATACTAAAGTATTGTTGATCTGTTTTATAGGCAACTAATGTTTTTAATTCAACTGCTTTAGTCAAAATATCATTTTCAAATGAATAGTTTGTATTTTTATCTTTGAATAATTTTAAGAATTGTTTTTGAACAATAAAAAAACCAATATCTACTCCATTTAATTTTTCATCTTTTCTAGATTTATCATATTTCTCAACAAATGAATTTTTTCTTACACGTACATTATTTTCTTTTCCATATTCTCCTGTTCCAAATTTATTATTAAATACTGTCGTGCTAATACAAGCCTTATTCTTTTTAAATTTGTTATATATTTTATTTATGTTAGGTGACCAAAAATTATCACCATATAATAATAAAAACTCTTTATCTAAAAGCTTATATGCATCTAGCACTCTTTTACCTGTATTAGATTTAGGGCTACTAAAACAGAAGTTTATAGGAATATTTTTATTAGATGAATAAAATTCGATAACCTTTCTTGCCTTATATCCTACTAAAATCAAAACTTTTTTAATGCCCCTTTTTTTTAATGAAAAAATCAAATAACTTAGGAATGGAATATTATTTATTGGAGCCATCGGCTTAGGTATTTTTTTAGTTAGAGGAAGTAACCTTAATCCTTTGCCACCCGCTAAAATTACTGCTTGTTTGATCATTTTAATATCTATTTTAAATTTTCAGTTTATTCCTCAAAAATTTTGGCCATTCTTTTGTGAAAAATAAGGATTTATCGTCTATGAATAAGTCAAAACTTGGCTTTCCAAAATAAATTTTGTGATAGCTAACATTCCACTTTTTTAATTGTTTTAAAGTTAACGGTTTAATTTTTTTTTCTACTTTTGTTATGTCTCCCTTGCACCTTCCCATATACCTAGCAGTATATAAAACTACATTATATCCCTTGTTGTAAATTTCGTTTATCAACTTTATGTTTTTTTTTATAGGTGTTGATTTTGAATAATTTCTCTTAGAGTTAGTTCGACATATGACATTATCTATATCAAAACAAATTATTTTTAGGTTCATGAATGTAGTTATAACATCATTAAATATTACTATGTTCAATTAATGGATGATCAGGATGAATATTAACATGTAAAATGCACGCTTTTTTATAGTTAATAAATTTTTTGATTAATAAATTGTCTAAGTTTTCATTTTTTAAGTAAAAATATTTTATATCAAAAGACTTGGCAATTTTCTTTATATCTGGTGGATAATATCCTGTTGCTTTATCATTACCGACACTTTTAATTTTATAAGCTTCACATCCAATTTTTGTATTCCCATAAATTTTATTATCTATTACAATTATTTTTAGAGGTATTTTATGAAATTTTATAAAATTTAATTCCTGCAAATTAATCAAAAAAGAACCATCTCCAATCAAACTAATTACGTTATTTTTTTTTGAAGCTATTTGAGCACCAATCCCTGCTGCCACAGAGTAACCCATTGGAGAATTACCCCACGCTGAAATAATTCTCTGATCTTTTTTAGATAAAAAAGATTGCATAAAATATGTTAAATTACATCCCGCATCTGTCAGCAATATACTTTTATCAGGCGTAACTAGTGATAGCTTTTTTATAAATGAGTATGGATTTACAAATTTTCTTTTTATATTTTGAGGTAGTTCTTGGTTATTTTCATAGAAATTAGATTTTAAATTATGACAATTTTTATGCCACTCATTTTGAGTAATTTTTTTTATTCTTGATAATAGTTTTTTTTCTTTAAAAAATTTTTTTAGATCATAATTTATTTTTAAATTTGGATTAACTAAACCCTGAGTGAGTTCAGCATTATCTATATCTATTGCTATTATTTTTGCATTTTTTGCAAATAATTTTGTTGCTATTTTTGGGGAAAATCTAACCCCAAATGTAACAATCAAATCCGCTTCCTGAGAAATTTTACAAGCAGAAAAATGTGCGTGCCTTCCTACAGACCCAAAATAAAGCTTATTTTTTGAGTCTATTATGTCTTGTGCAGGCCATGTGGTTACAAATGGAATATTTTTTTTATTAATTAGGCTTAAAAAGTTTTTATTCTGAGATGATACTCTTAGGCCTCCACCTGCAATAAATAAAGGTTTTTTTGCAGAATTAATAAGACTGGACAAATTAATCAAATTATCATTTTTTAAATCATTTTTATCTTTAGGTATAAATTTTTTTAATTTGCTGGGCTTTACTAAGGCATTTTGGATATCAAACGGAATATCAATTAAAACAGGGCCTGGTCTACCTGTGGTAGCTTCATGATAAGCTTTGTCTAAAATATAATTAATTTCCTCTGGTGTTTGAATTTGATATGAAAATTTTGTTACTGGTTTAAAAATAGAAACATTGTCAGTTTCTTGAAACCCTCTCTGTCTTACTTTTCTCTTTCCAGTAATATGGAATTTTCCAACTTGTCCTGTGAAAAAAATACAGGGTATTGAGTCATAATATGAACAAGCAACTCCAGTAAGCAAATTAGTGCCACCAGGACCACTTGTAACAAAGCCAACCCCAAAACCTTTTAATCTTGCATAAGCATCAACAGCCATTGCTAATGCCTGTTCATGATTTGGGCAATAAAATTTTATTTTTTTACTTTTTCCAATTTCAGATAGTACATTCATTATTGCTCCCCCTTGAAAAACAGGGACATCTTTTACCCCCCAACTTTCAACTTTTTTTACTATAAATTTTGCAACAGAAATATTTTTCATTTATTTAATTATCATTAATTTTTTTTTGATCACTTTTCATAAATAATTTATCTTTTTCTTAAGAAGCCACTAAAACAGCTTGTTATAAAAGATTTATCTTCGTAATATTTATCAATTATAAATGACTTATCAGTTTTTAAAAACTCCTTAACAGCAGTAAAGGGACTATTTCCTTTTCCAAAATTTCTTCCTTTATTAATAAATTTTTTTTTTACAAATTCAGTTGTTGTATCCATAACCACCAAATATCCATTCTTTTTTATATATTTTGAGTATAGCTTAATTTCATTTAAGACATGCTCATGTGAGTGATTAGAATCTAAAAAAACTAAAACTTTAGAATTTTTAATTTTCTTATCAAAAAAAGCTTTTAAACTCTCGTCTGTAGAACTTTTTTCAATCAACTCTATGTTCTGAGCCAAAGGATGTTTTGAAATTTTTATCCTATTTTTTTTTTTAATCTTTATATCAATTCCAAATACCTTAAATTTTTTTTTAATTAATGACATTATAGAAGAGTAAAAAATTAATGACCCTCCATGGGCTACACCTGTCTCTATAATCACATCTGGTTTATAATTATAAATAACCTCTTGAAAAACCATTAGATCACTTGGAAATTGAATACTAGGAATTCCCAACCAGTCAAAATTATAAACATACTTTGTTTCTAGTAGATAATTTATTATTTTAACAGCCTCTCCTTTTTTGATTCTATCTTTTTGAAGATTAAGATTTACTTTTCTAAGTTTATTTATATTCATAATTTATTTATTTAATTTGTATCTTTTTTAGTACTTCCTTGGGAAAGCTTGGATTACACATAAATAATCTTTTTTTCCAGGTATTAGTGTTTCTCTTATCTAATTTTGTTAATAATGCAAAGCTCTTATAACATGAAAACCAGTCGGCATTTTTTTTATACACTATTTTTTCCAAATATTGTTTTGATAAAAAATAATCTTTTTTTAAAAAAAGATAACTTTTAGCATATTCAAAGTTTATTTTGTCTTCAAAAGAATACTTAAAATTATTCAATACTTTACTATAAGCTTTTAAGTTTTTTATAGATTTTTTTTTTTTAAAGTTATCTAATACCGAAATAGGTATTGGATCTAAAATCATAGATAACTCCTGATCAAAATTAATTTTTTCATAATCAATTTTTTTTTTAATTTCTTTTTTTT
>Ga0075119_1000815_pt1 | contig 16015 bp, 16 predicted proteins | sample AntAceMetag02UK9_FD_69791 | JGI IMG/M metagenome (GOLD analysis project Ga0075119, IMG submission 69791) | Saline lake microbial communities from Ace Lake, Antarctica - Antarctic Ace Lake Metagenome 02UK9 | ecosystem: Environmental > Aquatic > Non-marine Saline and Alkaline > Saline | place... | reverse complement strand
AGATAACCAAGTGTTTTCTAAATAGTTTTTTGTAGCAACATCTTGTGCTGACGTTGGGTCTGCTACATTTATAATTCTTTTACTATTCGCATCATAAACATCTGCTGTTGTAAGACGCATATTGTTAACTTGGTCATCTGTAACTTCTTGTGCTACATAAAAGTTTTGGTTTGCAGACATATCCAATTCTTGTTGAGTAAGAACTGAACCATCTTGGAAATCTACTAATCTTGCATCAATAGGTGTATCTCTCTCAATTCTAACAACAGCTCCATTTGTAGGTGCTGTATTAAAAGTAAGAGTAGAACCACTAACAGTAAAAGCTGTTGTGACTGTACCATCTAAATATGCTTTTATATGTGTAGTATCAATGTAACTGAAGTTGATTGCGTACTGTGTAGTAGAACCATTTCCAGTGTAAGTTAAGTATGAATATGCCATAGTTTTTTTAGTCTGCGAATAACATTATTGGTTTTAATTTAATCTTCTTGTTGTTTAGTCTTGGTTGATTAATTGTAATTTTGTTGTCGTTCATATTTCCAGAAGCAATATCTAAAGTCATTCTCTCATCTTCATCACTCTTGAAATCTTTTAATTGTAATTGCATTTTTTGTTCTACAAGTAGTTTGAATTGTTCTTGGATAATTCTTAATTGACCCCACTTACTTGTCATATCAACACCTGCTGTTTGACCTGCTCCTAATTTTTGAGGGTCTGCTTTATTTTGATAATCTTTAGATTTAATCATGTGTTCCAATTCTTCTCTTAAAGAACGACCAGAACCATTTTTAACTGTATTTAATAATTGATTGTATCTATCCCAAGCAGAGATGGTCATACCACCTTCTTTTTTAGTAAACCTTTTGTAATCAATATTGTTAATTATAGGCTTTTCATTTGGTAAGCCTTTTCCTAATCTTAAAATTTCATCAGTAAGAATATCTTCTTTTAATTTAGTAGTACCAAATATATCAAGACCATTTTTAACTAACCTGTGTGCAAAGTTATCTTTGTCCATGTGAGGTTCACCAATAGCATTGTATCTAGGAGAAGAAGGGTTTCCAAAACCAGTTCTATTTTTAACTTCATCTAATAAACCTATTGCATCTCTAGTGTATGGGTCATTAACAAATTTCTTATAAATGTTAGGAACGAAAGAACCTGCTTTTTGTGAAATATATCTTTCTAAAGCATAACTATCTTCATTTTGCAAAGCATCTATTACATCTGTCATAGCTTTTAGATAAGTTTTGCTTAATGTATTTCTTTGTAAAGCACCCTTCATTGCACTTACACCTGCTGAAAATTTCTGTGTTGCATTTAAATCATCTGCACCAAGTAAACCTGTGTGCATATCTAAACCCATACGTTCTCTTTCTGCTTCAGTCATGTCGTCATATAGCATTACGTAATCTGCCATTATTCCAAGCATTGCACCGATTGGGTCTAGTTGTCCGAAAGAAATTTGATAACCATTTGAAAATTTAATTGAATAAGGTTTGAAATTTGTATCTGTTTTCTTTTGTCTTACTAACTCACCATCTTTCATTATATCTAAACTTCGACCATCACCTTGATAATTAGTTCTGTTACTAATCATTCCATTTGATGCCATCATGTAACCTGCACCTAAAATAATTGAACCCATTGCTATTTGTCCTCTAGCTTTTGCAATCATTCTTGGGTCACCAGAAGTACCAAGTAAATGTCTTCTATTGTATGTTAGTCCTGCGATTGGTGTTCTATCAACAATTTGTTTTGCAATGTTAAAAGGTGTTTTAACGAAGGGAAAGAATTGTTTTAAAAATGGATTTGCTAAAATTATATCTTGAAAACTTTTAGTAATTCCAACTAATTCATTTTGAAAAGTATTTTCTTCAGCATATTTTAATGCGTCTTCGTGAATACCTTTAGTGCCACTTTCATCAAAGCCCATTCTAAAGTGCTCATCACTAAATTTTTGTAATTCTTTGCCTTTAAGGTTTCTAAATTTTCCTTCAGTAATACCTATTGCTCTTAATTTTGCTCTGTAGTTAATTTGTTTAAACCACTCATCACCTGCGTTAAGAAATCTAGAAGGTATTCTAATAATAGTACCTGCTGTATTGATTGCATTACCTATTGCACCTGTACTATCACTACTTATTGATTTTTTATTAGCAGTATCTAATTTACCTGCTTCGATGTCACCTTTTTGTAAAACTTGTTCACCATTTCTAAATGCCTGTTTCATGTATTTAGTGGCATCACCTATGTATTGAGAAAGACCAGTTAATGTTGCAAGACTTTCTTCGTATTGTTCTTTAAATTTTGTAACTTTAATTTGGTCACCACTAGAGATTAACTGTGAAAGTTTATTACCTAGCATTTCTTCAATAGGTCGTAGACCCATTACAATCGCATTTGATGTAGTATTTACCATTTGCGTTTTAGGAGAAGATAAAAGAGCATTAATCCAATACTCATTTAATACATTCCAAGTTTTATTAGTCCAAGTTAATTGAATAATTTTTCTTAATGCACTTGGGTTATCTGCGATTGCTACTTGGTCTAAAAATCTTTCAAAACCTTTTTCACCACCACCATAATTTTTATAAGTATCTTTTGCTTTTAAAATTTGTTCTTCTACTAATTTTGAATTAGCAAATTCTTCTTTAGTTAATTGATATATTCTTAAATTTCTACCACTTGCACTTTTAACAATCTTTGAGTTGTTACCCATGTTCTCTAACATGAAGAACATTAAATCCATATCAGCTCTTTTGTAGCCTTTAATACCTGATTTATAATTTCTTACAAAACTAGGAAATGCATTCATTAAAGATGTGTATGCAACTTCGTGAGCAAATATTAATGAGTTAGTATCATCTATGTTGTCTGCAAATTTACTAAATGTTTGAAATACTTTATTAATATCTCCACCATATTCATTGATAGCTTTTCTCTTTACTGTTTCGTCTGTAATTCTTTTGTCTAATTTTTTATTAAATTTATGCACTGTATCGTACATAGTTTTAAAAGTTTTTAATCCTTCATAAGAAAGACCTTGTTTGTAACTTTTTAAATTAATGAAAGTTTCAGGAATATTAAATGCTTCTTCAGAACTTAATTCTCCTTTTTTCCATTTTTCGAAATTCTTTTTTAATCCATTATTAGTAGCATCAATTATGATTTGAGTTTTCTTCGCATCAGTAAGTGTGTCTATTGTTTTAAATTGTTTACCACTTGCAGAAGCATCAGCTAATTCATTCATTAGCTTCATCTTTTCTGCCATAGTAGTATTTTGGTCTATTTTTTGATTAATAGTTTCTAAAGTTTCTTCATACTTATTAATAACTATTAAATCTTTTTCTACTTGACCTTTGTTCATCATTTTACTGATGCCGTTTTTACTTACTCTTAATAATCTAAATAATATATCAGCAGTTCCACCTATACCTGCTCCTTCAATGGCATTTTTCATTCTGCCTTCCCAATAAGTATCTGTTGGGTCAGATTTTAAATAAGATAAATATGTATCTACTGTATCTGGTGCATAATTTTCTAGTAGGTCTGTAAGTCTTCCAGTGTTTTCATCAAAAGCTACAAAGTCTGCAATAGCAGATTTGGTCATCATCTGTCCAAATTTTCCTAGTTTACTTGATGCTTCACCAATCTTTCCAATCTTGAAAAGTTTATCAACACCTTTAAATCCAATTAGAAACTGTCCAACACCTTCTACTAAATTTCCTGCTAATGTTTTTGTGTGATTATCATTGTTAGGGTCTGAAGGGTCGTGATAGAAACCTTTAATATTAGTAGCATCTTTAACTCCTACATAACCAGAAAATGGATTAATAAGACCATGAACATTCTTGTCCTTTTTAGCATCTTCGTAATTTACATACTCAACGATGCCATTTTCGGCATTTTCTCCGTATCTCCAACCACCAACATTAAACTTATCTCCTAAAGTGTCACCTATTCCCTCTGCTAGGTCTAAACCAGAATTAATAACTTTTCTTGATGCTTCATAAGGAGCAACTGCGATTGTATCAAATAACCAATTCTTTCTTAATGGTTTAGAAACATCAGCTAAAGCACCTTTAGTATCTTTCCCAATACTAGTCTGCATTGCTTCATAGTCAGCTAGAATAACTGCTTCAGAAGTACCTTCTTCATATTGTTTGAGAGTGCCATCAGGCATTTGTCTTGTAATCATTATTTTAATTTAGCCTTTTCATTGTCTAATTTTTGGAATGTAGTATCGATGCTCATTTTTGAACTTTCACTTGTGTAATTAAATGCAGTGAAAAGAAGACCATCACCATCACCAGTTCTAGTTGATTGAATAATTAATAAGTTTTCGTTAAATTCTTTTAGGAATAACTTTTTAAATTCTGCGTTCTTTCCAATATAATTTTTATAATTTTCGTCATACCATTCCAACATTGTTTCTTCTATCCATTGTTGAGCTTTAACACCTTGAAGTTTATCTCCACCTTTTTGTGTTTGTTGAATGGAGCTTCTAATTGCTGTCATCACCTCTACATATCTTGGGTGATTAAAAATTGGTTTATCTTTATGTGATTGATAAAGAGGAATTGTTGTAGTTCTTAAACTTTGCAAACTAGATTTTCTAATTTGTAAATCTATTGTATATTTTTCAGCTAAATCATCTGCTTCTTCAAATCTACCTTCTCTAACTAAAGAATGTACTTCTGCCATTGCCAAGTCATTATCTGAATTACCACCATCAAAAGATTGAGCCTTAATCCATTTATCTGATGTAGCTATTTCTGTATTAGTTCTGTCTGATGAATTTCTCCATGCCATTATGTTAAAGTCATCAGGTTGCTTATCTAAAAATTGATGTGTTTTAATAATTTCTCTAGTTTCTTGTACTGTTGCTAAATCATTTCTAGATTTATAATCTTGTGTTTCATTAGCTATAATCAAGCCTAACAAATCATTTGTTTTCTTTTTAATTCTTCCAATATTTTCTAATGAATTATTTCCTGCATAAAGTTTAGCAGGAAGTTGAGATATTAATTTTTTAGCAAAATCAAAATCAGTTGTTGAAGATATGTAACCTTCTATGCCTTTAAATATTGTATCTATTGTATATGTGCCATCTCCACTAACACCTTCAATAGCACTTATAGAAACATTAAGTTCATCAGCTATACCATTAAGAATAATATCAAAAGGAATTGAACCATCTTCTGCCATAGTTTTGTACTTTGAAATAACACCAAAAGTATTGTTGATTACTTTTTCATCAAACTTACCTTTGATTAATTTTGTTTGTGTTTGTCTATGATTGTTTTCTATTATTGCTCTGCTAGAAGAAGTCTTTTTAAAAAATCCAGTCTCTAATTCTAATGGTGTAAAATAACCTAAATCATTTTTCTTAACGAAATTCTCCATTTCGGCTTTATAAAAACTATCAAAAGCACCATCTCTAGTGTCGTCAATAACACCTTTGTTTAAATATGATTTTTGTAATTTGTCTGCAAATTGATTAGCCCAGTCATTAAGAGTTAATTCTTTATAATGCTCTAGATAATAAGGGTTTCCAGTAACATCTATATCGCCCTTTTTAACTGCTTCTCTAAATCTACCCTTATTTAATTCATAATCCTGTTTAGCTTCTGCATAATTAAGTTCTTTTTCTTTATATTCTCCTGCTATAGCTCCTTTAGTCAATGTACCATCTACGAAAGATTTTAAGCTATTCGTAAACTCCTTCATTCCTGCTATTTCAGGTTCTTCTTCAGGCTTATAGAAAAGATTAAAGTCTGTAGATAAAACTAAACTTTCTTCAGGTTTTAAATCTAATGTTGGTCTCTTTTTAGAGCCAGAAAACATAGAAGTAATATCTTTAGCCATTAACCTTTAAGTCCTCTTAATTCTTTGTCATACTTTTGTTGATAATAAGTATTGCCAACATTCATTACTGCTGAAGCAAATAACAATTCAGGATTAGGTGGTACTTCATAAACTGACTGACTTTGTTGACCAAATTGAATTGCTTCTAAATTTCTTTCGTATTGTGCAATGTTAATATTCATATTTCTATTTATTGAATTAGTGAATTGACCTTCAGTTCTGTAGTAATCTCTCATTAGAGCTTCTGTAGAACCTGATAAAGCTAAATTAGAACTTGCAAGAGTAGATATGTAATCTGCTCTAACTCTTTTTGATTTAAGGTTTCCTTCATACCCTTTTTGCTGTGCTTTTTTTAATGTCTGATTAATCTTTAATTGTTCTGAAGCATATCTTTGAATTGCATTTTGTTTTGCTAATGCGTTTGTATTTTTTTGATTAGCATACTGATTTTTTTGTGCTTGTTTTTGTTGTTGGTACTGCATTGCCGAAGACAAAGCACTTCCAATCATTAAAGCTGTTGTTGGTTCTACACACATATTAATTAATTTTTATAACCTCATAAAAAGGTTTGTTTAAAACTCCTACGTTTTTTTTGTTGATAAATTTGAAACCACACCACTTCAACCATTTGATATGTAGTGAATTTCTGCAATCCACAAAGTTCCATAAAATTTTGTATTTAGTATTTAGAAAGTTAATGACTTTTTTGTTTTCTTTAAGAAAAGCAAATTTAATATCTTTTAAATTATCAGTAGCTAGTAGCCAAATACCACCAACACCATTTCCTAAAGCTCCTACTCCAAATATTGCAACAGGTTCATCTTTAGGACTTACTATTGTAAAAACTAAATCTGAATTAGAATAAGAAAATAAAAGTGCATCTAAAGGTATTAAACCTACACTTGCTAAAATTTCTCTCTTATCTTCGTATCTTAATCTTGGTGCCAAATATTTTATATCTTCAATGGTAGCTAATCTAAAATGACTACGTGGTTCTTGTTGATGCTGTAACATAATATCCTTGCCAACTTGCGTTAATGAAGTTTGAAGGAAAATGGCTATCGTTTTGTAAAGTTACTGTTAATTTGTCGTTCTCTGATTGGACAGCAAAAGTATAATCACCATCTTGCAAATTTACTGTACCTAATAATCCTGTACCTGTTGTAGTTCCTGTGAATGTTGTATTAGAAGCACTTCTTCCAACTGGTAAAACTATTGTAGTAAAATAAGAAGTGTCATTGTAAGAAACACTCCAATTTCTTATTTGTAATCTTCCTTCTTTAACTGAAATTCTTGAACCTTGTGTGTCTGCAATTTGCATAAATTGTTGTGAGAATACAAATGTAAATGTGTATTGTTCACCTATAAAGAATGCATTGCTTGTAATATCACCACTAACCACAATGCTAGTACCTGTTTGAGATACTGTAGCTAATGATTGTCCTGCTGTATTAGAACCACCAGATTTACCTACAATTTTCATAGTATTGTTAATTGTATATGGAATAGTAATTGTAGTTTTGTTAGTTCCTGCATCAAAAGAACTGGAAACTCCTGTAGTAGAATTACTTACCTTTCTATCTAAATGAGTTAAATAGGTTGCTCCAGTGTCCACATAAGCAGGTGATATATCCATAGTCTCTAGATAAACCCCATCACTTCTTTGATTAATTATGTAAAGAGTGTTTTCTATAAAATCTATATTTAAAATTTTATCAGTAGAAGAAGTTCCAAAAGTCCACTTGTGCCATGCACTTTGTAATCTTTTAGCACCACTTACGAAATATTGGTGAACGTAAATTGCATTTTGTTCATCTGAAGATAAAGCTAATAAAATATTTTCATTTGTAGCAATCGCTAGTTTATGAACATTTTTAGGAATATACTTTGGTACATTACTTGTGATGTCATCTGCACTTTTAGTATCATTATCTGCTTTAATAAAAAATTCTCTAAATCCTGTATAACTTCCTTTATTAAATGCAAAGAATACATTTGCTCCTGAACCAACAGGTTTACAATTAGGTGATGCTTCAAATTCTGTTGAAACATTTATTGAAACATTTTCTGCTGTTATAGTTCCACTTGCACCTTTAAGTATAAATTGTGTTTGGTCAGAAAATATTAAAAGTTCTTCATCAAAAGAAATAGCATTTCTTAAGATAGAAACTTTATTATGAGTTCCTGCTACTGAAATTGGGTCTGTTGCTAATACAGTTGTAACTGTTTCAGGGAAGTTATGAAAAAATTCACCACTCCTTGACATTAAAACATTTTCATCTGCTAAAAATCCTAATCTGTTTTTGTGAAAGAAAATATCATTTATTTTTCTTCCAATAAATTCTGGGTCAGGAACACTTACTAAATCTCCACAAACTCTTTCACCCCATTTAGGAGTTTCATAATCTATACTTGAAATTGTATATGTTGTTCCATCTACTGGAGTACATCTAAAATTACCATCTGCTGTTCTTATTAGAACATGTGGCATTGTAGATTTATCAATAGTTGTTACTGTTGATGGTGCTACTACTTCTTGCCATACATCACCTGTAGATTTGTACTTAACATAATAATTATCAAAATTATTTGTTGCATCACCAGTTATTTCAACAACCATTTGGTCTATTGCAGGTGAAGGTAGGTCTACGAAATTTTGTACTGTATCTCCAACTACTTGTGAAGCATCATCTCCATATCCATCACTAGATGTAACAGCAAGAGTTCCTGAAGATTTAATTATTGAGAAACTTGAGTTTCCAATATTTGCAAATGTAATATTACTAATAGAACCACAAGCTGATTTCACACCATCTCTAATAGCTTCACTATCTGTATTTGTAGATGTGAAGTCATAAGTAGAACCATCTATTGTTATTGAGTATTTTGTAGCAGTTACTCCTTGTAATACTGTGTAAACTGCTTGTTCCACTTTAGCTGAACTTGTTGTTGAAGCCATTGCAGTCGTTTTAGTCTTATTAAGAATAAACGTATAATCAGCAACAGTTATGCAGTGAAAATCACCTCTTGGGTCTGTAGATGTTAAATAAGTTGAAGCACCTGTTTGCATTACAACAGTTTTTGAAACCCCTGCTGTTGTATAAACTGCTATTGCACCATTTGTAATTTGAACAATATATCTTTCAGTCGTATCTCTGTTGATAGTGTGCATATAAGCATTGTTAGGAGTTGTACTACTTAACTTTGCTAAATATTCAGTTGATGGTCTTTTCTTTAAACCTTCTACAACAGAACTAAAACCATTCTCTTGAATTGATGCTTGACTAGATAATCTTAATACTTCTGGTTGCTGTGAAACACCTTGTACTAAATTAGGAATAGTTCTAGAGACTAAAGCCATTGTTTAGTACCACCAACTAGATTTGTTTCTTGAAATTGTATAATTTTGTTCAGGACTATCAAATACTGTGTAGTCTCCTGTTTGTGCTTCTGCTTGTCTCAAAACAACTAAAGATTTCTGTTCATCTTCTAAAGAAAATTTATGTAAAGTATTAGCACCTAAAGTTCTATCGTGGAATACTCTAGCACCTCTAATTGTAATATATCTTTTTGCTTGTTCTGGTATTTCAGCAAAGTCTAATAAATAAACTTGTGTTACGTCTTTAAAGTCTTGTGTGAATACATCTGTGTTAGTTGCAAGATTATATAAAAAGCCATCTCTTTGAACAATATCAAAATCTGTTTTAGAACTTTTGTAAGGGTCAAGTTCAACTCTTAAAACATTATTTGCTAAAGGTATTTTGCCAGTAACATCTTTACTTAATGTAGATTTGTAATGAGTATTAAAATGCCAACCCATACTTTGAACTTCTCTACATATTTCATTCAATACTGATTTAGCCATTGTCCCATCAACAGGTAAACTTCCTGTTAAGGTAGATAGAGGTGCTTCCCCTATTGTACTTAAAATAGTATTAACAGCTTCTAGTTCTGTTGTTCTAGTTTGAATTGTCATAGTTTTTTTTGGAATTTTGTAAACACAGGGCAAGTTGTCTGTGGTTAATCCTTGCCCTGTATTAGTCTCAATTATTATTGAGAAGCTACTGAAATACATGCTTCTGGTCTTAGGACTGAACTTCCTAAAGCCATTCTACATGTAATTAGTGAACCAATTCTTCTTGCATCATAAGTAGTCTCTACAACTAAATCTTTCAATTTAACTGTACCGATTGAACTTTTGTGAAAAAGAACTGCACCTGTATATTGTCCATCGACATTATAAGTGTTGTTTCTTCCTGCTGTTGCGTCTGATGAGTGGTCAGTAAATGCAGTAACAGTTGAGTTACTTTTAATTACTGGAACACCACCTAAACTAACGACTGTACCTTTACCAAAATCACCATTCATTGAAGAAAAGTCTCTTGATAATAGTTTATCGTTATTAGCCAACTGATAATAAATATCAGGTGAAACAACAATGTATCTGTCAGTAGAAGGTACATCATTCTCATCAAGTTTTTGTAAACCTTCGAAGATTGAAGCAATCATAGATGTAGAATTTGTTTTACAGTCTGCATCAATGATTTTTGAACCTACATTACCACCAGTAACATTTGGAGTTGCCGTAGCCGAGCCAATCATAACAAGCTGAAGCAAGTTATTATCGATAGTACGAGCCAAACTTTGACCCATTTCATTTGCGTAGATTTTTCTAATATCGAAATAATTCTTTAATTCATCGATTTCAGAAACAAATGAAGATGCTAAAAGCATGTCATCTACATGTACTACTTTCTCGTTGTGTTTGATGCTATCTCCCACGATTTCATTTCCTGCTACATGGTAACCACTTGTTGTAGTCCCAACAACGGGAAAAGTTGCCGACTTAGAATTAGAAATCGTTCTAGTGTTTGTAATTCCTAACATCACGTTCTCTCTTGAAAATGATGCAAGAACTTCTCCACTATAGATTTTTAAAAATAAATCGTTGTAGCCAGTTCCAGTTGCGTTAACTAGACCCAGTCTACTTGGTGTTGCGTTTGACATAATATATGTCTCCTTTATTTTTATTGTTAGTGTTTAAGTTAAAACACCTATCTAATTTTCTTATTTGAAAGTTCTCTGACGTGTCAGGCATTCTTTAACGAATTTTGATAAGCCACCTCTCTTATGAGAGATGATGGTTTACTTTTTGTATCCTATTCCTGTTTTTCTATTTCCCCATAACTTCTGCCATGACCAAACATTAATTTTACTAGAGTAATGATTAATGAATAATAAAATGGTTTTCATTATTTTCCTTGTTTGTTATATTTTTTATAACTTCTTCTTTCATCTTTGTTTAAATTTTTCTTATGTCTGCCAACTTTACGTCTGGTTTTCTTTTCATAATTATTACCAACAGGTTTAGTCATTACTTACGTTTAATTAAATCTGTAGCTTTTATTCCAAAAATTGCACCACACACAGAAACCCACAATGCTTGAAACCAAAAAGGTAGGTTGTTGAAATGGTCAAAGAATAATTGTACTTTTTTATGAATTTCTGGGTCATCACTAAATACAGACCAAGCTAATAAAATAATTGGAATTGAAATTAAAACTAAAACAAATTCATCTTTTAAATCGTTCTTGTGACTTTCTAATATTTTTCCACTGTATTCAACTTCTCCTGATGCCATTTTTTCTGCTTGAAGTAATCTTGCAGTAGACATTGCTTCTTTAGTCTTCTGTTTATCAGAATATAATTTGGCAGAAGTTTTCACTGCCATACCTAGTAGGTTTAACCACATTAGTGATTATCCCTTCTGTTAGCTGATTTACTTCTTATTCTGAGATTGCTTCTAGAATTGTTTCTTGGGTTCTTGTCTTTATGGTCTACGTCTTTACCTTGAATAGCTTTAGTTCCTAACTTCTTCTCCATTAGTCTTCTGGCTATTCGTCTATTCTGCCTATTATCTCTATCTTCTTTACTTCGGACTGCATATTCTCTCTTGTAGTCTCTAGCCATTAAAAGACACTGCTATTACCTAGTTTTCTCTCAACTTGCTTTCTGTAAACTGGGTCTTTATCGTATCTTGGGTCGTTCATAGCTTCAGTAACTTGTTGTACTGAATTGAATTGTTCTATTGATGTATTATTAACATCACCCTGTATCATCTCTTGAGGTTGATTTTGTGAAGCAGACATTCCTGCTCTAGTCATAATACCATGAACAGCTAATTTTATTTGGTCAATACTTCCTGTTGAAGTTAAGTCATTAAATGCAGTTTGTTCACCTTCACTTAAATTCTTACTAGCCCAATCAATAAGTTCACCATATTTTTGTTGTCCACCTACAGTGTCATAAACTTGTGCTGATTGTGTTTCAGCAATAGCTTTTTGACCTTTGATGTATTCATTAACAAGGGATTTATCCAATCCTTGTTTTGCTAATTCAGTATAACTATTTTCTGATAGTTCACCTTTGTCAGCATACTCATCAGCAAATTTTCCCATGTTAAAACCTGTTGGAGTACCTTTAGGAATTTCCAAAGCATCTTTGTTAGCTTCTTCTTTTACTGGTTCTGCTTCAGATTTTTTACCTGAAAATTGTTTTTCTAATTCGCTATATGCTTTAGATAATTCTTGAGCAGACTTAAATTTTTCTGGTAACCATTCAGGTCTTTGGTTTTCAAGATTTTGTGCATCAATGTTAGGTTCAGTTGCGATGGCTCTATTACCATCTTCATCTGTTCCTGTATCAACATTGATACCTTGTGCTTTTAATTCTGCAATAGCATCTGCATCGGTTGGTTGTGCTTCTGCTGTATTGATTTCTACTTTTTCGTAAATTGCCATAGTTTTTTTATTCCTCTTGGTTAATTACAACTTCGCCATCTTCAGCTTGTACAGTTGCACCAGAGTTAGCAAGTTGTTCCATCATAGGAACAGCTACTCTAGGGTCAGTTGCCATATTTTGCATCTGTTGTGCCTGTTGTTGCTGTTGTGCTTGTTGTTGTTCTTGTTGTAGTTGTTCAGATGATTTAATTAGACCAACAACATCAATCTGGTTAGCTACTGCAAATTTCTTAATGCAGTCTTCAAGATTAATGTGTCTTGCTAATACTTCAGCACCTAATGTGTTTGAAAGGTCAGATAAAAATTGTAATAATTTTAATCTATCACTTGCTCTACCTAATGCTTCCATGCCGACTATAATTTTTACTTTAACTAAATCTTTTGGAAGGTCTGGTAGAAGTTTCTTCTGTCTTAACATTGCCAATTTAGTATTAAGATAAGGCAGTTGAAATTCTGTTGTTAATATTCCATAGACACCACCAAGTGCATCTTGCAATTCATTCGCCACTAATTGGACTTCTGTTGCAGTTACTCTTTCGGCTTGTCGTTGGACACTAGCATTTAGAAGAAATGCAAATTGAAGTCTTTGTTCAATTCTATTCATGCTTTCTAAAGCTACTCTAAAATCAGCAAATTTATTGGCTTGTAGTACAGTTACATCTGATGCTGAACCTTCAATAATTGCACCATTACTAGCTTTTGCTATTGCTGATGCTCTAGTAGTACCTGAAGGACTTACAAGAAATAACATTTTAGCAGAAGCAGAACTTCCTTCTAATATTGCTCTTGATAAACCTTCTAGTGATTTTAGGTCACCAATGAAACTTTCAACATGTCCTCGACCATAATTCATTCCATCAATTCTATTAAATCTTAATGCAAGGTAAGGTAATGTTTCTTCTGTATATTCTTTTTTATATAAGACAAATCCTTTTACTTCTTGATGAACAGTATATTTATTTCCATGTTTCTTAACGCATGTAAATAAATCTAATGTTTTATCTTCTTGTGTGTCGTCTTGTAATCTTAATTGACTTAAAATCTTTTCAGGAAGTGTATTTGCAGTCACTCCTTCTTTAATAATAATTTTTAGTACATGACCTTGTGGGTCTCTTTTAACTACATAATTTTCTAATCTATAAGTTCTTAACCCTGTGTCAGTAATATGTAAAAGTACATTACCAGATACAATCAAATGTTTTAATGCTTCATATACTGCAACTCTATCATTTTGAGTTTCAATATTATCCATTACAGATTTTTCTATTTTAGCTAAACCTTGTTCTATAAGTTTCTTTTCTTTTGGGTCGCCTTGAATTTTTTTATATACTAGCTCATCAACATCAATTCTAAAGAATGGTGCTTGTGGTGGAAACAAAGCTAACATCAATTTAGATGCTAGATTTAAAACTCCTCTACTTCCAATACTTTGATATGGGGTTGAGTAGTTAGTATTTTCATTAGAACCTTTGGCAGGATACAAGTAAGGTATTGTTAAATCTGCACTTTCTCTTGCTCTTTCTAAATAACTTTCTCTATCTTGTTCTAGCTTTTGGTACTGACCTTCAACAGAATTTTGATTTTGTGTATTGTTGATGGTATCGTCACTCAAAGTATACTTCTCCGTCTTCATTTATTATGCAGTTGGAAAATTTAATCCACTACCACTTGAAGCTAAAGGTATTCTTAAAGAACCTCTGCCAACCCTTTTTCTTGCGTAGTTAGACGCAACTGATGTACTTGCAGAACTATTGTTTGCTTCCGTAGGTGCTTTTTGCTTTGTAGTAGCATTTGACACTGAAGGCATAGCAACTGGAATAGGCTCTGGAGCAGGTGGTGGACTTGGTCTTGAAAATGAACACATGTCTAGTTTTCCTCTTGTTGTTTGATTTCTTTTATTAAATGATTAACGACTGACCTTTGACCTGCTTTAAACCAAACAAGTTTTTCGTTATCTTCTATGTTTGGACATTTGTCAGGAAAGACAACGTCAAGGTACTCAATGACTTCTTCACTAATTCTTGGTTTTTTCATCATTGGATACTCCTAAAGTGGTACTTAATTGTTTTTTTCTCATTGCTATAATCTCACCTGCTATTGCTGAATACCCACAGGCATCAACAAAATCATCAGCATTGAAACTTCCACCCTGACTTCTAGCTATTTTTAGAAGGGTCATTAGGTTTGCCACATCTTCAGGTAATATAGTTAAAGTTAGTTTAGTTTTGTTTTGAAGGTAGCCAGTCCATAATCTTGCAATGTTTTCGTGGTTTACTACCTTGTCTCCATGTTTATCTTCTCTATCGGTACTAACTAGCTTTTTTGCTAATTCCAGAATTTTTATCGCTTCCATCTGTTCTCCATAATATTATTTGTTTAGTTTTATAATTGTATTCACCATCTCTTAATATTCTTGCAAGTTTTCCTTGATGGTACGCATCAGACATCTCATAACCATTTCTCTGATACTCTTGTAATACTGCTTCCCAAAGTTCATCTATATTTTTCTTATCTAAAAGAACTCTTGATGATTTAACTGCACCACAACCTTTAAGTCCTGAATACCCATCACTAGCATCACCAACTAAAACTTGCTGACAGAAATTGTAGTTTGCTTTCAGTTCGTCTACATATTCAATGCTGTCATCAATAATAAAACAATGCCATGTAGGTATTGTTCTCATATCTTTATCACCAGAAACAATTACATTATTGTCTTTGTATTTTCCTGTAGCTAGTAATCCTAAAACATCATCACCTTCTAATGAAGTAAAGGTTTCACACTTGTGAGTTTCTTCAATCCATTTTCTTAATGGTGAATAACAAACTGGTTTTCTAATACCTTTTCTATGTGACTTGTAAGTGCTGTCTAATTCTTTTCTAAAATTAACTTTATCAGAAAAAGCAACAACAACATCTTTCGAACTTGTTATGCTTAAATAATAAGCGATTGATTGTATCCATAATTGTTTTGCTTTTTTGAAGTCTGAATGTAAAGTCCATACATCATTACCCCAATCAACAGGTTCTTCTAGGCTAGAAGTAATCTTATAAGCAAGTAAGTCTCCATCAACCAACATAATTTTTGATTTATTGTTATGAAAGTCATTCATATTTTTCATAGTTTTTTTGGCTTGAAAGTTTTTATCTTTGTTTGCACTGTGTAAATGAAAGTGTCCTTCATCTAATTGTGTCATATTTTTATCTCCTTAAGTTTTAGTATATTTGATTTTGGTATTACTGTTGAGTTACCACCCTCATGGATTGTGCCATCATCATTGAAATTAATGTCGCCAATGAAAACGTAAGTGTTTTTGTTTGATGATAACAACCAACCCATTGTT
>Ga0075119_1000806_pt1 | contig 16071 bp, 9 predicted proteins | sample AntAceMetag02UK9_FD_69791 | JGI IMG/M metagenome (GOLD analysis project Ga0075119, IMG submission 69791) | Saline lake microbial communities from Ace Lake, Antarctica - Antarctic Ace Lake Metagenome 02UK9 | ecosystem: Environmental > Aquatic > Non-marine Saline and Alkaline > Saline | place... | reverse complement strand
ATAAATCACAACAATCAGCCCTATAAAGGACATAAGGCCAATCAGGCCTGATCCCGCGAGTAATTCGAGGTAGAGATTGTGCGGCCATGGAATCACTCTTCTATCAATGATAATCCAGGACGGATAGCTAATCTCTTTCAGAAAATCCTGATAATAAGGGCCAAACGTAAATGGTCCTGCTCCAAAGAAAGGCTGCTCTTGAAACATTGTCAAGGCCGCGTGCCATAGCGGGATGCGGGAAGACGGAACTATCGGAAGTTTTTGATAAATAGAAAATCCCAAAAAGGCATCTATCACTAGCGTGCTGATCCCTAATGCTAGCAGGTAAACAATGACTGGACGAAAACGGTTGTTCCATATGGAGACTGTTGCGCAGATAAATGTCACAGCGAGAGCTGTCCTGCTTTCAAATGCAATAATAGCAATGAGACTCACGACTACCGATAAGCAAGCGACCAGCCTAGCGGCTGTATTCTTACTTTCAACAATCAAACTAAAACTGAAGGGAGTGACCAGAGATAGAAATATCGTGTCATTTGGAACCACGAACAATGGACTTTTGATCATGCCAATAGTTTCGTTAGGAGAGCCGTCGTTAGTGAAATAGAATCCGAAAATGCATAAAAATGCTGCAAGTAGTGCACAGAGTGAAAAAGACAGACAAAAAATCCTCCAGTCTTTTTCATAATCCATTTTTGTGGCAACTACATAATAGATAACCAGACTAGAAGGCCAAGAGGCACTGGATCGCAAGCTTGGAGCAATTGAATTCGACAGCAGTACTGAAATTCCAAAAACTGCGACGAACAGGATTAGCGCAAGGTTGATACTACCTAGCCTAGGACTTATTGAATTAATAAAAGTGCTTCTGGGTGAAGCAACAAATGCAACAAGAAGCAAAAAACTGAAATTTGACCAGTAAAAAGGAAGGACCAGCATATAAATAAAGAAACCAATGGAGGCTCGAGAGCTACCCTCTAAAGTATTATTCAATGCCCTGCGGACCGATTGCATATTTTTGTTGCTCAAATACAAGGTGGTTCTGGCACTGAAGTTTTGACTGTATACCAGCCATCCCACTACTTACTGAAACGGAGCACAGTGCCGCATACCTATGGGTATTTCTTTTACGTAAGTTCGTCTTCGTATATTGTGGGATACTAGAATTCGAATCCTAGTTGAAGAGTGTACCTTTTTTGCACCGAGTCGGTCGATAGCGGATCGTATATAAAACTTTAGAGCCACTAGCATTAATGGGAGGGTCACTGGCCTTGTGTGTGCGTCCATTTTGTTTTTTTTGAACCGCTGGAAGACGTTCTATAACATATTCGTGCAGCTTCCTTGGGAACTAAAGGATGGAATAGATGATTCGATAGACGCCGATTTGGGTTATACGTCTCCCGTATAATTGGTCACACGAAAAGCTGGAGACTATTCTCTGTCTATTTTAGGTTCGGGAGGAGTTATAAGCTTGGTATCTAAATCTCGGTTTGATTACATGATAGCAGTAGGTAACTGGGCTGTTGTCAAACTTATTTACCATCATTTTTATAATAGATTTGATTTTTTGTTGACTGGGATTAACTTGTATTCGGCGCCTGATGAGGTCGGTACCGTAGGTGGATATTTCGTTGATATAGAGAATTCGATCACTGGATTAGGAAAGTCTATTTTCGATAGGTCAATACTAGTGGTTTTGGGTCTCAAAATAGAGCAACGGGAAGAATAAAATTTCACAAAAGAGACGGTTTAACTTCACAGGCTATCCATGAAATTGGGCATAACTCTGGGAACTCCGCTCTTGAAACTGTATATTCTGAGTATCCTAGCCATTGGGGATACAGTAATATTGGAAGGTCTCTTGAAGGTTGGCAGCCTAGAAGGCTTAGGCAATGATCAGTATCGAGCAAGATCGCCAATCAGCGGACTTTATGATTGTTCTTGATGTCCTTGGACTAATTTCAATGTTCCATACAGTAACTTTGAATTGTATTTAATGGGTCTAATAAGCGCATCAGAGGTTGGGCATGACATAAAAACAGCTGAAGATTTGAAGTGGGTAGATAGCGACAAGGGAATTTTTTCAAGCATCTAGCATTACTATGAAAACTATTAATCAATTTATAGCTGAGAACGGTGCAAGATTGCCTAATTATCTTAATTCGCAAAAGACCTTTCGAGGGATGTACATAGTCATATCAGAGGCTCCACTCACTCTCGAGGAATGGCGTATAGCCGACAAAGCTATTTTCGATTTTCAGAATGAATCAGATAATGGCATTTATACTGTTAATTTTTAGGAAGCGACACAAGGCAAGGCGACTATAACCTTTAATCCGCTTGGCAGTTTTGCGCTCGGAACACCCTCTGCTTATAGCCCGACTTATACCCCTGTTGTAGTAACACTTAAAGGGGGCAAACGTGTAGTTGTTGCAGATTCAGATGGGGCCGCAGGAGAATTGGCCAACGTCATGGCAAATGTATCTGGTAGTGATGGAACCATTACAACATTTGAGTGGCTGATCGAGAGCACGACAGTAGAAAGTGCCATTGGTTTATCCCCAAACCTCGCCCGATCAAATGGGATTAATATTGTAACTTTTTCGGCTACGGATAAAGGTGGGGAAATCACCAGGACCTTCCAGGCTATTACTGTTCTACAGATACAAACCAAGCTCCTGTCGTTCCAATCTCTGGCGGCTCTCGAACAATCTCTGACACTGACGATGTTGCCGGTAAGTCAGTCAGTTTTACAGCTACTGCGACAGATGAAGATGGAACGATTGCAACAACGCAATAGTTAGTTGATGGGGTTGAAGCGGCTACTGGTTGAATCGCCACTCTTTCATTACCTAACGACTCAACAGTTGTCTCCCTTAAAGCGATCGATGACGATGGTGCAAGCTCAACAACAACGGCAACGATCACCGTTGCATCTCCCGCCTACGAGCCACAGCCGAATTCCCCTTGCCGTATAACGGAGTAGCACCAGACTCTTCTTTTGGACTGGCGTTTAATAACATTGGAGTGTTTAGTGCCAGTGATTGGATAATCTATACCTGCCTCCGGATTTTTACAGACGACCTGCCTGGTTCAGTAGGTGGTATTAGGGAGTTTAGTATAGGGTGAAAGGTGGCGTCTCTGTGTGTCACTATCGTTCAACTAACTAATTTCTGAAAATTTAATGTCATCGGCGCTCTTAAAGAGAACGTGCAAACCCCTGATTGCAGTTGAAAATTTGAAACGACGACAAGCATTTATTCCGACATTATTGATGCGGGTGACAGCATTAATGAGACTACATGGAGCCTAATTGATCCCGCGAATTTAATTCTTAAGCTAGATGGCTTTAAGAAATTGACAAGCAATTAGCCCACCCTTATTCTTCGTGCAGCCTAGTCAGACCACCCATCACTAAAGCGCATCTATTTGAGCCAGAAAATTTTTAATAAAGTAATCGCATTGACGGCTTCTGCTGTCTGTCGAACGGAGTAGTTTTGGTCAACAACCAGCTGGGCTGGTTCAAGCTTAAACTCCGGATTGAAAGTCGGTCTTCTCTTGCCTGTCATATCGTCACCTAATAGTATGAGGTGCATAATAGCACCTCTATTTAGGTGGCCAAATTCATTATGCCACTGCAGTCGCTGCCGTTTCAAAGTCCTTTATAGCTCGATCAAACTCTCTTATTGATATGTATCGATGCCCTCGGTGACGATACATGCTGTCTGAGTACACCGAGATTGCGGCCAGATAGTCAACTGTATAGGCAAGCCGTCTTCTATACCAAATAATGGCATCGACATTTGAAGGATCACTGTCATAAGAATTTTTGGCTAAGGTGAGGTTTTTTAGCGCGCCTTCACCAGCCTGCGCTGAAATAAGAGCTTGACCGCTAAGAGAGTAGCCTTAAACGTCTTTTGCTGCAGCTTGTGAATCAGCGCTTGTACAGTGAGTAAACTGTAAGGTTCAAAACAATAAGATGATCAATCTGATCATGGGGGCTTCCTTTATCGATTAGCTATAATTGAGTGACTATTATTAAGCACTGCCATTGAGTGACTATAAATTTAGAAATACTACTATTAATTGCAACTAATCGTGACGGCTACTAAATAAATAAAAGAGCCAGACCCAGTGCCCCTTTGTTTTGATCTACTTCTGTTTTCTCCAAGCATACTAGGCTAAGTTAAAGCAACGGCCTAGCTAGCTTCGACGCTCAAGCCATGCTCCCCAATTGCCTTTTTTACAGAATCTGAGCGTTCCTCTGCCTTGTACCAGCAACTTGTAACTGCAAATTCTTTAAGATGAAATCTTGGGCTTCTTCATGCGCTTTCCGATTACATAAGACCGCGACGAATCAACCAGAGCAAAACGCTTAATCGCATTGCGCCCCAGCAGCATGCGAAATCTCATATCATCTCGTGAGCTAAGAGTTATTTCGATAGGCCATTGATGTTCACCGATACTAAGCGGCGTTTGAATAACCCATCGATCTTCCTTGTGACCTCCTGAATCGGTCACTGTTCTTTTGTCGAGAACATCTGCAGTACAAGTGACTACGAGTTCAGTATTAAGCTGTTTCGGGTGAATCTGAAATTCCACGCGCTGCTGCCCATTCTCGAAAAAAGGCCGTATTGAAAAAGCATGCAAACAAGAAGTCCGAGCTCCGGTATCGACTTTGGCTTTAACGGGGGGCAGATCTAAATCAGGAAGGCGAATCCATTCCCGCCAACCTACTATCAGTAAATTATCATCTGTCATACGTTTCTCTATTAGGCCATCGACGGTGGCACCTAGCTGGCACAAAGCACAAGCGATGTGCTGCGCATTATGCCATAATATTCCATTACCGCACTATACAAGGAACACAATATGAAGCTCGCTATTCTTTCCAGAGGGCCCCGTTCATACAGCACACGGCGCCTTAAAGAAGCGGCCTTGCAACGCGGTCACGACGTTAAAATTCTTGACACGCTCAAATTTGCCATCGACCTTCAAAAAGGCGCCCCTGATCTTTACTTTCGCCAAAAAAAGTTGAGTCACTACGATGCTGTTTTGCCCAGAATTGGCGCATCTATCACTTATTACGGAACCGCCGTGGTACGTCAATTTCAAGAAATGGATGTATTCTGCGCAAACACCGCTCACGGCATAATGAATTCTCGCGATAAACTACGTAGCTTGCAGATACTAAGTAGGCATCACGTTGGTATCCCGCGCACCACCTTTGTCAGTGACAAAAAAGATGTTTTGCCCGCTATCCAGCGAGTCGGCGGCGCGCCGGTGGTGATAAAGCTTATTGAGGGCACACAAGGAATCGGAGTGCTTCTAGCAGAGACAAGCAAAGCGGCCGAGGGCATTATTGAATTGCTGCAAAGCCAAAAACAAAATGTCTTGATTCAAAAATTTGTCGCTGAAAGCAAAGGCAAAGACATCCGCGCATTCGTTGTTGGCGACCGAGTAGTAGCCGCAATGAGACGAGTCGCTCAAGGGCAAGAATTTAGAAGCAATGTACATCGAGGTGGAATTGCCGAACCTGTCGAATTGGACGAGCAATATACCGAGACTGCTGTGCGAGCTGCTCAGATTTTGGGCCTTCAAATTGCCGGCGTTGATATGTTGGAAGGCGCAACCGGCCCACAAATTATGGAGGTCAATTCTTCGCCTGGATTGGAAGGAATCGAGACATGCACAGGTCTTGACCTTGCTGGCGCGGTTATCGATTACATCTCAGCCCGAGTAGATTTCCCCGAAATAGACATAAGGCAAAGACTGACCGTCAGCAAAGGCTATGGCGTCAGTGAAATATATGCCCCAGAAGGCTCACCTTTCGTTGGAAAAACAATCAAGGAAACAACCCTAACCGAGCAAGATATCAATGTTCTTACGCTATACCGGGGCAATAAAGTCATACCGAATCCGAGAAGTGATCGCGTTATCGAAGCGGACGACAAACTATTGTGCTTTGGTAAGCTGGAGTCCATGCGAAAAATGATTCCGAGGAAATCTAGAAGGCGTAGACGCCCAACGGTGATAGATTTAGTGTCAGAAGTGGCAGATTCACAGCACGCTGAGAACCCAGAGGGATTGGATAGTAAAGACGAATAAAGCCTCGCTGGGCTAAATAAAAAGTTCAGCCCAGCGAACGCGTGTTACTCAAATTAATTGCCGCGAATCTTTACACGAGCACTCCTTCAAAAGGAACTGCAGAAGTTATCTTCTGACCATAAAGCGAATCACGTAAGCGGGCTTGCTTTGCCAACGAGCCTTCACGCTATCCTAGGTTTAGTGCCAACTGTGAATGCATTTAGATTTATTCATTTGCTGCCTTTTTATTCATCGACTATTTTTTCATTCATCTATTTTTTCATTCACTTATTGCCACCGTGTTTACTTTTTGCTGCCCAAACCTCTAGATACTAACGGCTGCTTACTGGGCCCTAAAAAAACGTCAAATTACGCCTTCCGTCAGAATTCACTCCTCCAGAAAATAGTCAGTCTATTGAGCATTCTAACTGACTCGCGCTTCATGCAGTAATACCTACAATCTTATGAACTTCACATCACCGAGAGCTCAAATTATGCGGAAATGGACCAAACGGATCACCGAAAACATCCCACTTTAGACTCCTACGCATCGAACATGGTGGAATGTTATACTCTCCATTAAGGCTGATCGCGCACTTAATAAAGCTATCATCTCGAAAGTCGCTATTTCTGCTGTCCTGCTATATTAATAGCCCAATTGAAAGGTGGGCCAATTAATATGTGGTTCATGAAAAGCACATTAATCTATAGAGCAGTTAATCTTCCGGTAATAATTAGCCCAATGCGCGCAGCTCCTGTACAAAAATCTTTCTATAGCCGAAAACAGTGTTTTTGCCTTATCTCTCTATGTCTAAGTCTGTGCCTAAACACGGTTAGTTTAAAAGCAGCGCAAAGCACTAATTTGACAATCAACGGGGCCACAGACCTGCTAGAGAGGAATTTACGAGCCCATATTGATATCCCAACCGCTAACTGCCAAACGTCGCAGGCTAGACTTAATCGGTTCATCCCTGAAATAAAACAGGATGTCGCTCGAGCCGCTAGGGCACTGGGGTACTATTTGGCAGAAAGCACCGTGGATTTTTCAGAAATCGAATCTTGCTGGGCTCTTAATGTTGATATCAGTCCCGGTGAGCCGGTTTTGCTGTCTAGAATAGATATCGATATTCGCAGTGACGATCGCCTGTTTCGCGAGGTCCTGAATAGCCTGCCGCTAGCCACAGGCGATCAGCTGAATCAAAAAAAATACGAGCAGATTAAAACCAATCTCAGCTCAAGAGCAGTAGAAGTTGGCTTTTTTGCCGCGCGATTTGAAAAATCACAGCTGCTACTGGACTTAGAGGAGAAAACTGCCCAAGTCGCCATAGACTTCAATCCTGGGCAACGCTATCGATTCGGCGCCGTGCAACTGGAACCTATAAATTTTTTATCAGAGGACTTCATTCGCCGATTCGTGGGATTTGAGGAAAATGCTTATTACTCCTCCGATGCGCTCATCAATCTGCGTAACTCCCTCAGCGAGAGTCAGTATTTTGCTAATGTCACTGTGACGCCAGCACTAAACACCAATCAGGGTAGCGGCATACCCATTAATGTCGCTTTAGAGCCTCGCCCTCAGCGGGTTTACTCCGCTGGCGCGGGCCTAACCACGGATATTGGCCCCAGAGTTAGTTTGAACTATGAGAACCGGTACCTTAATCCAAACGGACACAAATTAGAATTAGGCTCTCGCGCTTCGCCCATAGAGCAATCTGCAGATTTGAGCTACACGATTCCTCTAGCAAAACCTGCTACCGAGAGCATTCGTTTTGCTAGCGGCATTCTTAGAGAAGACAACGACACCTTTAAAAACTTAACGTATAAAATAGGCTCGGTGTATAGCTTTATCAATCAATCAGAATGGCGGCAGAACTACTCGATAAATTTCCAACACGATGAATTCCAGATTGCTGACCTAGACGAAGTTGCCGACCTGCTTATCGGTGGCGTTAGCCTCGCCAAAACCCAAGCCAATGATGCCCTTTATCCAACTAAGGGCTGGCGCCTTTTTGGCCAAATAAGAGGAGCCTCCTCGTCCTTATTTTCAACAGAGACATTTCTACAGTTCAATCTTAACGGCAAGTTGATTACAACGTTAGGGCCTGGCCGTTTGCTTAGCAAGTTCGAGCTTGGCACTACTCTGGTTGATGATGGCTCTGAATTACCAGTCTCTGTTCAATACTTCGCCGGCGGCGACCAAAGCGTTCGTGGTTACAGGTATCAATCGCTAGGACCCGAAAATGACACTGGCGACGTCCTTGGCGGCAAGCACCTTATCGTGGCAGGAGTCGAATATGACTTTTCTATCTTTCCCGATTGGAAGCTGGCGGTATTTGCAGACGCCGGTAATGCCTTCTCTGATTTTGGCGAACTGGAATTGAAGAAAAGTATCGGTCTTGGTGTGCGCTGGCTCTCCCCTATAGGACCTATTCGAGTGGATCTGGCCTCGGCGCTAGATGAAGACAATAAATTTCGCGTGCACATCACCATGGGTCCTGACCTGTGAGTAACAGTTTCATAAAGAAACATTGGCGCAAGTTTGCTCTTGCGGTTGCCGGACTATTGACCCTACTGCTCGTTACACTGGGCGGAATTAGTTTTGTGTTAAATACCCAACCCGGCACGCAATGGGTCATATCCAAACTGACTGACAGCTTAAACAGTGACCCTGCGCAAACCGTAGCCTTTGAGGAGGTCTCAGGGACGCTATTTCGAGGATTATCGTTCGGCACGATAGACATTCTGAATGCTTCTGGAAACCTCCTCATCGAAGACCTCAACACTTCTTGGAACCCTTTTTCTCTACTGGGCGGGCAGCTCCTACTATCTGATTTGGATATTTCGACTATAACAATAAATTTGCTTAGCCAAGAAAGCCCTGAACCTAGCCAGAAATTCAGCACTGTTAAAAACCCTTTTCAATTAGGCGCTGCAGTTGAAAGCCTGCGGATCAATAAGATTGAGGTGAACAGTGGCGGCGACAAACAAACGATACACAATATCAAGCTAACTGCCGAACTTAGCAATCAGCAACTTAGCTTAAACAAGTTAGCGCTTAATACCGAAGAAGTTACTTTATCGGGGAGTATCATTCTGGGATTTGCTGACTATCAGCCGCTGCAAGCCACCCTCTTTTGGAACTACGACACGGCGATTAACAACCAAGCACAAGAGCTTGCAGGGCAGCTAGAATTGCGAGGCGACCTTCGTTCTATGCAAGTTGAGCATCAACTACTTTCTCCTTTCATAGTGCAGTCAAGCGGTGTGTTCATTTCAGGATTATTCGATGAAGCTCTGGCATTCGAATTGACTCATGCCATAGACAGTTTAGTGTTGCCCGTGCAGCCTCAATCGCAGTTTGAGCTGAGGAATCTTGAACTAGTCTCTAACGGTAATTTTTCAGAACTATCTCTCGATTTGCGATCGACCTTGTTAAGTGAACTTTTTCCCGCCATAGCCATTGCCTCACAGGCTCGCTATGAAAACTCAAAAATCGACATTGACGCCTTCTCTATTGCTATAGCAGATGACTCAATTTCAGGAACAGCAATTCTAGACTGGGCCGAAACAACCCAGCTTACTGGCAGCTATGTCGTCGATATAGAAAACATAGATTCGATCATCGAATTGCCACAACAACTCGATCTATCGCGCCTGTTTAGCACCGGCACGTTCGAGTCAAGTGTCTTACAAGAAGCAGTTGCCGGTGAATTGGTAATTCAGCAGCTGACCGGGCAACTGGGGGTTTATCCTCTAGAGGGGCAAGGCTCTATAAAACTTAATGATGGTGCCCTCGAGATAAATCAACTCCAGCTCATAACCCAAAGTAACGAACTACTTTTAAACGGCATATATGCAGATAAGCTAGACTTTAACTGGGAGGTAACTGCAAACGCCTTACAAGAAATACTTGTTGATCTGTCCGGCGAGTTATCCGGCAAAGGCAGCTTAACAGGCGATGTTTCTTCGCCTGATATTCAAGGAAATCTGTCTGGGCGCAACCTTGCTTACCTCGACACATCCATCGACAAGTTTGATCTCAGTTTTGCACGAATCGCAGGTCGGATTCAAAGCCAGCTGGATGTTATCTCGCTGGTTTATGCAGATGATTCACGAACCGAGAAGCTCTCCTCCTTAAACTTAAGCGTTACAGGGAGCGAATCTGCTCATCAGATCAATCTTACCGCTAACTCAGATTATGGAGACATAAATATCGAGCTCGCAGGAAGCCTGGCCAGCCCGAGCATTCCTTCTTGGCAAGGGACATTATTGAAAGCATCTGCCGAGACAGTATTAGGTAGTTGGGCAACTAGCGCCGCATCCTCACTCGATGTTTCTGATTCCAGAATAAATATTGGAAAAAATTGTTGGAATCAACAACAAACGATAGCGTGTTTTTCCGTGCGGCGCACCGAAAACGGAACGTTACGAATCACCAGCAGTATCGATAGCTATCCATTAACACTATTTAATGAAGGCGTTAATGCTAATTTTGCCTCAAACTTCGAAGCCACAGAGTCACAGTTGGTTTTATTGCCAAAGCTTCCTTCCGGCGTCACCGTCGACGGAGCCGTTAGCGGTAATTTATCGATAGCGTTAGTGCCAGATAGCGACCCGATTATTGACTTCACATTGAACAGCGATGACGCGCACCTTATAATCGCTGCCCAAGAAATTGCTGCACAGATAAGTAGTGAGAGAAATAACCTAGAAGACACCCTTGTGACGCCTCAGGAATATTCCATGGAAGTTTTAACCTTGGCGGGAAACTCTGCTGAGGGTCTGTGGCAGTTGAGCGCAGACGCCGCATTTCTAAGTGAGAACGTAGACGACAGTGGGATAAATGTTAGAGGTAATTTAAGCGCAGAGCTTACCGTAGATCCTAATCAAGCTCTGACAGGAAATATAACCGCCGGGCTGGAAGATCTCAGGTGGCTGGCAGCCTTTGTCCCCGAACTCTCCAACATTGAAGGGGCATTAAATGGCCAAGTAGATATTGGCGGCAGCATCAGCGCCCCTGCGGTCACTGGAACGCTGGCATTAGAAAATGCTGCGGTATCATTCGACAAACTGGGCATCTCTGTTAACGACATTTCGGCCGAAATTAAAAGCCTAGATTCGGTATCCATACAGTTCACTGGCTCGGCAGGTTCTGACTCAGGCACTATTCAGTACCAAGGACAGTTACTCGACGCCTTAACCGAAGCACGGGTATTGTCAGCCCAAGTCACTGGCAGTCATTTCCAATTAATTAACATTCCCGATTTACAACTTGAAGTCTCTCCTACTTTAACCTTGTCAGCGAATTTGGAAAAAGTTGAGTTAAATGGAAGTCTAAACGTACCAGTATTTAACTTAAGCCTCGAGGAATTGCCAGCGTCCGCAATTGACGTATCCAGAGATGTGGTGATTGTGAAGTACCCCGTATCTAGGCCTGACTTGGCAAGGTCGCTGGCAACATCTGATACTAGGGTTTTTGATATCCCGCTGTCAGGAACTGTTGATATTTCATTAGGTGAGGAAGTTAGCTTTACCGGTTTTGGTATCAAGACAAAACTTGCTGGCAACTTAAATATTCGGCAATCAGCTACGGGTTCTAATCTTACTTATGGAGAATTAAATCTTGTTGACGGCGAGTATCGAATTTACGGTAGATCACTCGGCATCCAACAGGGTAAGTTCCTCTTTTTTGGCGCCTATGACAATCCAGGAATTGATGTTAAAGCCACCAGAAAAGTTAACGGGCAAACAGTTGGGGTGCTAATGAATGGCACGTTGAAGAATATAAACAGCCAACTGTTTTCAACTCCAGCGCTGGCCGATAACGATATCATTTCAGTACTTGTGACTGGGCGCCCTTTCTCTCAGATAGGACAACAAGAAGGGGACGGTGATGCCGTACTTAATGCTATTACTAGCCTAGGTTTAAGTCGCAGTAGCGGTCTAACCAATCAGGTCAGGGGCAAACTGGGCCTTGATGTTCTCGCTGTTAGCAACTCAGGCAACATTAATAACAGTGTTCTCACAATAGGAAAGTACATCACGCCAGAGATTTTTGTACGATATGGCGTAGGCCTATTCGACAGTCAGTCTAAAGTGGCTGTTGATTACTCAATTACCAATCGTATAAAACTTCAGGCCGAGTCAGGTGAATTCCAAAGTCTTGATGTTATCTATTCGGTAGAGCAGTAACCAATCAAAACCATTTCAAATATTCAAACAAAGCCATTTGGGCAACCGGCACTCCTGACAGCGCTAGACAAAAGATAAAAAATGCATTTCTCTTATCAATTTCTGGAACATCGCCTACATTAACTCCCAAAAGCCGAGTTAAAAACCCAAGGGGGAAAATACAGCAGCCACTACCGACAGTATATAGAGGCTCTTAATCATTTTATCGGCCAAGGCATTAGTCAGTTCGTCTTTAGTAATCTATGCCGGCTCACAAATAGAGTCGATGTCTTCTTTGTAACCAATCACCCGGTCAGGTGGACCTTGAATGTATCGCCTGTGAGTAAGGTCCAGCCAAGGTTGATAAGATGTACGCAAGGCTGCGATCACATCTTGCTGGACGGTATATAACGCCGAAAAAAAATTAACTCTCTCTCTTTATCCTAGCCGCTGAATTGGGAACTCAATAAATTTCAAGCAGTGATCAAGCATAGTTAGTGTAGCGGTGAAATCCCCTCCGGCTTTGGATTTCAGTCAGCATCCTGCAATATTCTAATTGTAAGCTGTCAATCTATCTTGCTCGGTTTTTGAAGTTGTAAGTACAAATACAATTGATGCATGTACTCAAGGTCACAGCGCAGTTCAGTCAAAAACACATGGCTATTAAGACGCGGCATATTGATAGCTCTTACTTTTTCAATTAATCAGTCCTTACTGAAAGTCTTAACTCTTTTTAAGCTGCAAACAATCCGTCAGACTCGATGGTTATAAAAAATAATAGCCTTGTACTAGTTCAACTGAGTGCTCCTTTAAAAAGACTAGCTGCTTTGTTCCCGTTACCGTACGCGGCAGATATTCTTGGCGTCGGCGACTTAACGATTGACGCAGTCAAATTGCAACAGGGGCGACTACATAGCCACCTTAAACTAGGACAGCGCAGCAACAAAAACTGTTGCCGCGCTGTTATTTACAGCTCTACAACAATTTCTAATCGCTAAGTGGGATAAAAGCCAAAGCGAAGTTTCCGTTCAGTGGTATTACTAGCTGGTTTTGAACTGAGTCGTAACACATAGAAGCAGCGCTTGGGATACCTACAGCAATCAGCTGCGCTTCTTGTCCTGGCTCAATTTTGGAGACACTTCCAAAACGAACACTGCTTACATATTTGGTGCCATCATCGAGAATCACAACACCATCGTTACCGCCCTCTACTGCATGTTCAGTCTTGATCACTGCGCCATTTAAGTCATAGGTAATGACCGCATTGTCGCCGATATTCACGACCACAACATTGCCCTGCGTATCAATAGCAACACCGTTAGGAATTGCCAGTGGCGCACCTTCAGCGAACACAGAGACCACATCATTGGCTGTCACCTTATAAACCACCTGTGGATTGTTGGAGTTTGATGTGTAAACCGTGCCATCTTCGGTTACCGCAATACCGTTTAAGATAGTTGAGCCAGGAACAGGCACTGACTTAAGCGGTCTACCTGACGCCAAATCAAAAGATCGGACATGGCCTGTATCGACAGTATAAAGAACGCCATTTTTAATCGCGCTTCCTAATGGCTGATGTAATTCTAAGCCGTCACGAGCTACTCCTATCCATTTAGGTGTGTGCACACTGCCATCGGGATTGATTAAGGATACAAAACCATCATTTTCCGTTCCATCGCCACGCTCACCATTGTTCATAGCAAGAATAAGGTTTCTCTGCGGATCAAAAGTACAACTTTCTGAAAAGTGGAAACTACCGAATACTTTTACATTGTCCGACATAAAGGTTCTGTCGCCGCTTTCATTTATCGAACTAATCGGATCCCCGGTTTGAAATTCCTGTGCTGCTGCCGTCGATAAAAGATACGTTGACGCGACGCAAGTTAACGCAATTACTGGTAGTAACTTATTTACAACATGTTTCATTTAAAAAACTCCTTTAAGGGTAAAAATTTCATTGTGCATTACTAACTAAATAACTAAATAACTCAAGAACTAATACAAATACTGACTATAAATAGTCATGACTTTTGGATGAATTACTTAAGACTTAAGACCAGCTAAGTGCCGCAGCAACTAAACACAGAACTTCAAGTCTCTTAAATGGTCGAAAGATTTATTTCCGACCGCATTGCCAGCCTACTGCGCAGCGCTTCGATACCTAGCAAACCAAGCCAAAATATTATCTACCTTCGCAATCAGGTTTGAAGGGCGCGCGGCTATGCCATGAGATGATTCAGGTATTCTAACTAAAGCCGAATCAATACCACGCATTTTTAAGGCCTGAAAGTACTGCTCTGACTCAGGCATCGGGGTCCTCATATCTGACTCCCCTGTAATTAACATTGTAGGGGTAGATACATTGCCAACAAGTGACAGCGGCGAACGTTCCCAATAGGTTTCATAATCCTCCCAAGGCGGCTTCTCAAACCAGTAACTAGCGACAACTTCAGATATGTCTGTGTACAAAGCCATACTCGCCCAGTTAATGACCGGCTTAGCAACCGCCGCTGCAGCAAAGCGATCATTTTTACCGATTATCCAAGCGCTTAGTACTCCACCCCCTGAACCTCCTGTCACAAAAAGTTGGTCCTCATCGATAAACCCTTTAGAGATAACAGCGTCAACTCCAGACATTAAGTCATCATAATCTTGACCGGGGTAGTCATGGTGAATTTCATTAGCGAAGTCAGAGCCATAGCTAGTCGAGCCCCGTGGGTTTGTGTATAAAACCACGTAGCCGGCCGCCGCATATAGCTGTACCTCAACTGAAAAATGCGGGCCATAGGCTGTAAATGGTCCGCCGTGTATTTCCAACATCAATGGATATTTTTGAGTAGGGTCGAAATCAGGTGGGGTTACTAGCCAACCCCAAACATCATGATCCCCAACAGAAGAGCGCCAGCTAATTTCTTCAACCTCGCCCAATGTTTTGTGACCAAGCAAATCTTCGTTGAGACCGGTTAACTTAACCGTCCCTGTGCCATTAGCAAAGCCAAGATCCGCTGGACGCTGCTGCGAACCAGCTGTATAAGCAATAGTTCCATTTTCTGCGATTGAAAAGGAACCGCTAGTGTAAGGCCGACTGATGCCAACGCCTCCTACATCTTGCACCAGCAGCTGCACATCGCCCGCCAAAGAAAGAGTCGCTATATTCTTCTTACCAAAGTCATCGTAACTAATCATTAGCTCGGTTGAGCTGCCCGTCCATCTAACATCGTTAACTGACCGATCAAGGTTTGACGTCAAATCTTCAACCGAGCCGTCTGCCAAGTCCATCAAGCTAACCACGGAGTTGTGGTAACCCATCTTTTTGTCCTCAAAGCCAAGGAATACTAACGTAAGCCCATCGGGTGAAAAACTTGGCGAGTGTTCAGGACCATCGCGGAAAGTTAATTGGCTCATGCCTCCATTGAGAACTGAAACCGACCAAAGATCTCTATTTTGGCCTTTTAAGCGCCAATCAGAATTGCGGTTACTAGACAGCACGATACTTTCGCCATTGGGGGCCCATGCTAATGTTCCTCGATGATTGAAATCGCCAGCGGTAATCTGTCTTGGACTGCCTGCGTCCGCCGGAATAACAAATATGTGATCGTATCCCGGCTTTAAATAGCCTTTACCGTCTGAGCGATAATTCAACCTTTCGACTACAATTGCCGGCGGCGCCCACTGCGCTCCTTCGGGTTTCGACGGCGGACTAGCCAGCGATTCACTTTCGCTTTTAACCAGCGCCGAGAATGCCAACATTGTCCCATCAGGCGACCAAGTCAATTGACTGGGAGTCTCAGCAAGATTGCTCAATAGCGCAGT
>Ga0075119_1000802_pt1 | contig 16113 bp, 14 predicted proteins | sample AntAceMetag02UK9_FD_69791 | JGI IMG/M metagenome (GOLD analysis project Ga0075119, IMG submission 69791) | Saline lake microbial communities from Ace Lake, Antarctica - Antarctic Ace Lake Metagenome 02UK9 | ecosystem: Environmental > Aquatic > Non-marine Saline and Alkaline > Saline | place... | reverse complement strand
TTCCAAAAAAAAAAAATATAATATTATCGCCACTTACTTTAAATCTAAAATCGATAAAATCCCAAATGTTAAATGGATAAAAGTAGATTTAAGAGATGAACAGTTAGTATCTAAAATTACCAAAAATGTAGATATAGTCATTCAGGCAGCAGCTACTACTTCTGGATCAAAAGATATTGTTAATCAGCCACATATCCATGTCACCGATAATGCTTTAATGAATTCTATAATCTTAAGAGCTTGTCATAAAAATAAAATAGATCATTTTATCTTTTTTAGTTGTACTACAATGTATCCTTCTACAAAAAAAAATTTAAAAGAACATCAGTATAAAGAAAGTAAAATATTAAAAAATTACTTTGGTATTGCTCATACAAAACTTTACATTGAAAAAATGTGTGAATTTTTTGCTAATTTAAAAATAACTAAACATACTGTTATAAGACATTCAAATATCTATGGACCCTTTGATAAATTTGATTTAAATAAGAGTCATTTTTTTGGAGCTACAATAACCAAGGTGATGACCTCAAGTAATGAAATTAATGTATGGGGAGAAGGTATGGAAAAAAGAGACTTACTTTATATTTCTGACTTAGTAAGATTTGTTGAATTATCACTTTTAAAGCAAAAAGAATTTTTCAAATTGTATAATTGTAGCTACGAAAAAGCATACTCTGTTTTAGATATAGTTAAAAAAATTATATTAGCTTCAAACAAAAATTTAAAAATTAAACACGATTTAACTAAACCAAATTTAAATATCAATATATTAGTAGATAGTTCCAAGGCAAAAAAAGAATTAGGTTGGTATCCTAAAGTTAATATTGATAAGGGAATTAAAGCCACTATTGAATGGTGGAAAGCTAACTCTAGATGAAAAATTTTTATTTAGGTAAAAAAGTAGTAGTGACCGGAGGTACAGGGTTAATCGGTATTCCTCTTGTAAAAAAATTAATATCATATGGCGCTAAAGTAACAGTTGCTTCACTAGATAATGAAATAAGGGTGCCTAGCGGCGCAATATTTAAAAAAATAGATTTAAGGTATTTAGATAAATGTGAAGAATTATGTGAAAGTCAAAATATTGTCTTCCATCTAGCTGGTGTTAAGGGTTCCCCCTTTCTGACAAAAACTAAACCAGCAAGTTTCATGACACCAACAGTTATGTTTAGTTTTAATATGCTTGAGGCAGCAAGACGATCAAAAGTTGAAAATTTTTTATTTACAAGTTCTGTTGGTGTATATGCCCCATCAGATGTTTTTGTAGAAAAAGATGTCTGGAAAACATTTCCGTCGGAGAATGATACTTACGCTGGCTGGTCGAAAAGACTTTGTGAACTTCAAGTAAGCGCCTTTGGAATAGAATATGGCTGGAATAATATTTCAATTGTTAGGCCTACAAATATTTATGGTCCCTTTGACAACTTTGATCCACAAACCGCAATGGTAATACCTTCATTGATTAATAGAGTGGTGTCGGGTGAAAATCCTCTTAATGTTTGGGGTGATGGTTCTGCGATAAGAGACTTTGCTTTTTCCGAAGACGTAGCCGATGCAATGTTAAATGTAATATCAAAAGGAATTTATATGCCAATAAATTTAGGTTCAGGAACAGGTTTTACAATTAAAGAAATAGTAAATTCAATAATAACTTATTTTGATAAAAAAATTGAAGTTCAATGGGATATTTCAAAACCTACAGGTGATGCCAAAAGAGTAATGGACGTGACAAAAGCAAAATCTTTAGGAATAGAACTTAATACGACGCTTGATGAAGGTATTCATAAAACTATTGATTGGTATTTAAGTAATCAAAAAAATTCATCGATAAATGAGAGATATAATTCTTTCAATGAATTTTAAAAATAAAGTTTGAAAAAAGCAATTAACTTAACAATAATTATTCCTACTAAAAATAGGCCAGAATTTATTTTCAAGGTCCTTGATTATTATAAAAAAAATGATTTCACAGGAAAAATAATTATTACGGATAGTTCTTCCAAGAAAAATTTTAATTTAATCAAGGAAATAGTTAAAAGTTTTGAACTTGATGTGTCTTTGTATGGTCGTTTAGGTTACACTTGGCAGGCAATAAAAAAAATTGCTACTAAAATTAATACTGAATTCTGTATTTATACTGGTGATGATGATTTTTTAGTTATTTCTTCAGTATTTAAAGCTCTTAAAAAATTAAATAAAAATCGTTCTTATATTGGTTGTTGTGGTGAAAGCTTAATCTATTCTACTAAAACTAATAAAAATCTAATTCAAAATTTATCTAATTATAAACAAAAAAAATATGATCAGCCTAATGTTGATAATAGAATCTTAAGTCTCATTGATGATTACACCGTTCCGCATTTCTCAATCATGAGAACAAATGTATTTATAAATCTTTTATCTTTTATCCCTCTAAAAAATAATTTGTGTCCAATTAGAGATTACTCAGATGAGTATCTAATTACATTATTATTTATTGCTTCAGGAAGAATTTGTAAAATCAACGACTTAATGTTGATTAGACTTGGCCATACTCAAAAATGGTCAGAAAATCATATTAACCAAAATAAAGAAATAGATTATGAAAAATCTATAAAATTTGTTCTAAATGCTTTTTTCAATTCTGCGTTAAGTGACGATTCAATATTAAATAAAGAAAACCTCAGGAAACAATTGTCAGCATTTTTTGTAAGTAAAAATTATGATTTACGGATCAAGCGGAAACCTCAACTATTTAACAACTTAATAGACGCGATTAAATCTAAAATGAGATTATTTTATAATATAAAAATTGAATCTGTCATAAATTCTTATCAATCAAAATATAATACTGATAAGTTAGAGACTCTTAGACTTGTGAAAATAATTATTGAAAAGAATAATTATTGAAAATGTAATATTAGCTTCTTTTGAGGAGATTTTAATATAATGTATCGTGGTGATTATCTCTAGAACACCATATAGATTGAGTTTTTTTGGTGGTGGTACCGATCATCCTTCTTGGTATAAAGTTAATGAATCATTAGTAATTTCTACTACAATTGATAAATACTGTTATGTCACATTAAGGAATTTACCACCATTTTTTAATTTTAACTATAGACTGAGATATTTTAAAAAAGAAGAAGTAAACTTAGTTAACCAAATTAAACATCCTGTAATCAGAGAATGTTTAAAATTATTTAGCTATAAAAAAGGTATTGATCTCTCTTATATTGGCGACATCCCTGCAATGTCTGGTGTGGGTTCAAGTTCAGCTTTTACAGTTAGTATGGTTAACGCACTTAATACCTTAATCGGTAATCACTCAACTAAAAGAGAGTTAGCAAATTCAGCACTAAAAATAGAACAAGATATTTTAAAAGAAAATGTTGGTTCTCAGGATCAAATTTCTTGTTCCTTTGGAGGTTTTAATATAATAAATTTCCATAAGAATAAATTTGATGTTAATCCAATCAGTATTAATAGCAATGCAACTAAAGCTATTGAAGATAGTGTATTTTTATTATTTACTGGTATTACAAGAAATTCAGAAAAGATTGCAAAAAGTCAAATTGATAATATTCCAAAAAGTACAGAAATTTTAAAAGAAATGAATCAACTGGCAGTTCAAGCTAGAGATATGGTTGTATCATCAAATTTTGATATTAAAAAATTTGGTAAAATGATGCACTATCAATGGACATTAAAAAAAAACTTGAACATAAAAAGCTCAAATAATTTAATTGATAAAATTTATAAACAAGGAATAGAGAGTGGCGCTTATGGTGGGAAGATTATTGGTGCAGGAGGAGGGGGTTTTGTTCTTTTTATATGTAATAAGAAAGCAAAGAAAAAGCTCGCAGAAATTTTTAAAAGATATTTAATCTTACCAATAAAATTTGAGTACACAGGATCCCAAATAGTTTACTATAGTCATTCATAATATGAATAGCGCAAATTTCAAAGATAAAGATATTAAAAGAATATTAATTACTGGTATTTCTGGTTCGGGTGGATCTTATCTTGCTGAGCATATTTTAAAATTAAATCTTAAAGCTAAAATATATGGAATTTCTAGATGGCATAGCACGTCTAATAATAATAATCTCGAAAATATAATTAACGATATAGACTTGGTTGAATGTGACTTAAATGATTTGTCCTCTACTTTAAAAACTTTAAAAATCGTAAAACCAGACTTAATTTTTCATCTAGCATCTCAGGCTAATGTAAAAACTTCCTTTAATTACCCAAGTGCAATACTAAGTAATAATATTCAATCAACCTTGAACTTATTGGAGTCAGTAAAGATACTTAATTTAAAGCCAATTATTCAAATATGCAGTACATCAGAAGTTTATGGACAAGTCACTAAAGAGGAAGTTCCCATCAAAGAGACAAATCAATATAGACCTGCTAGCCCATATGCAATTTCAAAGTTATCACAGGATTTATTGGGAAATGTCTATAGTAAAAGCTATGGTTTAAATATTATTACTACAAGAATGTTTTCTTATTTAAATCCCAGAAGAACCGATCTGTTTGCTACTTCTTTTGCAATACAAATTGCAAAAATAGAGCACGGGCTATCGAATTACTTACTTCATGGTAATTTAAAATCTACTAGAACAATAATTGACGTTGATGATGCTATGAAAGCATATTGGTTAGCTTTAAAGTATGGAAAATTTGGTGAAAACTATAACATTGGTGGTAACAAGATAATAGAAGTTGGTGAATTCTTAAATCAATTAATTAGATTAAGCAATAAGAAGATTACAACAAAAATTGATAAAAATTTATTAAGACCAAACGATGTAACTTTACAAATTCCGGATACTTCAAAATTCAAAAAAGCGACTGGATTTGAGCCTTCCATACCATTTGATAAAAGTATGTTAAATTTATTAAACTTTTGGAGAAATAGAGCTAAAAATGGGAAGTTATAGTATTTACGTATTTCAATTAATATATAAAAAAATTCAATAAATTTCTTAATGTTATTCCCTTTTTATTTAGACATATTATTAATTTCTTTTGCTGGTAATGCAGTAATTTTTTATATTACTAAAAATATAACTTTTTTTGGCGATAAGGGCGCTACTGATAATGAGAAAATGCTAATTGCTGCAACTAAACACAGTTTGTTAAGCTATCCTTCAAAACTACATTTGATTGAAAATGCCAGAGCTCAACTAAGGGAGTTCTGGGTAATTTTTTTGGTAATTATTGCTAAATTTTTCAAATTAAAAACTTCTGAAGCAGTTAATATCGCATTATCTTTGATAAGTAACTCTTTTAACTCTTTTTTAATTTTTATTATTTTTATTGAAATATTTAATTATGAAATTGCTATTTTTGCATTTTTATTTTATTTAACTTCTTTTTGGTCTTATCAAATCGCTATCTATTTAGGGCATATTTTATTTTCAACTACTTGGTGTTTGCTGTCCATATTTCTTATAACAAAACTTAATTATGATCTCACTTATTTAGACCTAATAATATCATTATTAGTTGGCGTAACTTTAGTAATTTGTTTTTCTTCTTCGAGTGCCTCTCGGAAATATCCACCATTCATTGTATTTTTTTATGTTTATGATTTTTTTAATAAAAATTTAGACAAAATTAATTTTGAAAATATTTCTGTATTCTTTTCATACCTAATCATTGGATCATTGATATTTATCATTTTAAAATTTTTATCAACTATTATTATGCGTAAAATTTTGAATTTTAACTCAGCTAAAAATAGTGATTTAAAAAAAATGACAATAAAACAAATAATTAATTATATTTTAATTTTTACTTATTTAATTTTATTTAATTCTCTTTGCTTTGTAATCTTTAAGAATTTTTCGTTACTAATTTATAGTTTAGTAAGCTTTCTCGGGTCTGTATTAGTGATAATATACTTACTCTATCCAGATTTTAGGGATGGAATTAAAAGATATTTGATTTATCTGAATATTGGTTACTGGGCAAATCATTTTCAAGCATATCCCAAAGATTTTTTTAAAATTAATGACTCAAAAAACTTTAGGGGAGGAAATTACTCTTGGATTTATAAAATGTTTTTTAGACTTATTCCCATTGTATTAGTTATTTATCTATCATCATTTATTATTTGTATTTTATTCTCATCTCACTCACTAAATACTATTCTTATAAACAATATAATTTCTTTAACACCCTTAATAGTTATAGAAATTACTAAAGGCATTCGAGTTGGTAAATCTTATTTCCCATGTTTGATTGGATTTTTATTTGGAATAGGATATAATTTAAATTATCTTTTTTATGAAATAAATTTATTTACATCTCAAACCATTTTATTATTTACTTATTTTGTTATCCTAAGCAATTTTTTATTATCATTGTATGTTTTGGCAACTGACATACTCCCAAGTCGTATGTTTCAGATAAACTTAAAAAATTATTTAATCAAAAATAAAATAACATCCTTTGCAACATATAAAAACCCCTACATGCAGGGAACTATTAACCCAATGTTGGACTCAAATAATAATTTTAAAGTTGAATATGTCGATAGTATAAAAGATTGCAAAAGCAATTTTTTTATTTGTCCACCAATAAGCTCAAAATCAGTATCATTTGAAACGAATAAACATGTAATTAAAAATGGAGACTTTAATTCAGACTCAGTTTTAAATAAAATTCTTAAAGATGATAATAATAAAAATTATATTATAAAAGATTTCAAAACATTTGGTTCAAGTAGATATTATGTTTTAGAAAGTGAAGTCACTGGATACAGAGAGTTAGATTTAAAAGAAATTACAGATTATGATCGTTATCTTGGCAAATGTAGGATAATCTCAATTAAAGATTTATCAGATGAAATTTTGTTGTAGAATTTGTAATAGCAGTAACCTAACGCTTATAATTGATTTAGGTAAGCAGCCATGGGGTAATGATTTTATAAAAATTAAAGACAATATTAAGTCTAAAAAATTTCCATTAAGATTAGTTTTTTGTAATAACTGCTCTTTAGTCCAACTCGATTATACTATTCCAAAAGAAAAAATGTTTATTAATCACAGTTATATGTCTGGAACCACTCGTACACTCAATAATCATTTTGTATCTGTATCTGAAAAAATCTGTAAAAAATTCAATGTTAACAAAAAAAAATTCGTAGTTGATATTGGTGGTAATGATGGAACTTTTCTTGATTTTTATAAGAACAAAAAGATAGAGGTATTAAATGTGGAATCTGGTAAAGCTCAAGCAAAAATATCTAAAAAAAAGGGAATACATACAATTAATAGTTTTTTTAATAATAAAATTGCAGAAAAAATAATAAAAAAAAATGGCTTAGCTGACATTATCCATGGATCCGGTATTTTTTTTCATTTAGAGGAATTGCATAGTGTCTTTAAAGGAATAAAAAAATTACTCAATCCTAATAAGGGAGTTTTAGTTGCGCAATTTATATATTTGCCCAAAATGATTAAGTCTCTCGCTTATGATCAAATATACCACGAGCATTTACTTTACTACACCCTCAATACTTTTCAAAACTTACTAAATCAACATGATTTAGAAATTTTTGATTTTTACTTTAGCCCAATACATGGTGGTAGTTGTATTGCTTATATCTCTCATTCTGGTAACTTTGATAAATCACAAAAATTAAAAAAGGAATTAAAAGTTGAGAAAACTAATGGTTACTTGAATATTAATAAATATTTACTTTTTTCTAATAAAATTAAAAAATTAAAAATAAAACTACTAAATAAAATTAACTATTTAATCGATAAAAAATATATTATTCATGGTCTAGGTGCGCCCGTTAAGGGTTCGACAATGATTAATTATCTTGGTTTAAATTCTAAACATTTAACTTGTGCAGTTGAGATTAACCCTCATAAATTTAATACTTTTTATCCTGGTACAGACATTCCTGTCTATGACCAATTTAAAATGAAAGCACCGGATATATATTTATTGCTTGCTTGGAATTTTAAAGATGAGATTTTAAAAAAAATGAAATCCTTTCGAGATAAAAAAGGTAAAGTGTTAATCCCAATTCCTAAAGTTGAAATATTATAATGAAAATTTTAATGACTGGCTCAAATGGATTTTTAGGATCTCATCTTAAATCTTATCTCGAGAGTCATAATAATGAAGTAATTGGTTTCAGTTCCTCTGAAATTGATTTAAGAGATTCAAATAGTTTAAATATTTTGAAAAATAATAAATTCGATAGAATATATCATTTAGCAGCATGGACACAAGCGGGTGATTTTTCTATTCATAATCAAGGTAATGAGTGGCTTTTCAATCAATTAATTAATACAAATGTATTAAATTATTGGAAATTATATAATCCTGAAGCTAAATTTATAAGTTTTGGTACTAGTTGCAGTTATCAAGAAGGTAGTAATTTAAAGGAAGATGATTATTTTGAAGGTAAGCCAATTGAGTCTTTATTTGTATATGGTATGACCAAAAGAATGCTGCAAATTGGTGTTCAGGCAATTCACAACCAATTCAATTCAAATTATTTAACTTTAGTTCCATCTACACTTTATGGTCAAAACTATAAAATTGATGAAAATAAGATACCTCACTTTATTTTTGACTTAATAAAAAAAATCATAAAACTTAAAAAATACAATACTCCTGCTATTCTATGGGGCGATGGATCTCAAATAAGGGAACTTATCCATACACAAGATTTTATTCAATATTTAATTGGTTTAGACTTAGCTTGCAAGAATGAAATTTTTAACGTAGGTGCTGGTGAAGGACATTCAATTAAGCATTTTGCTTCAATAATTTGTGATATCTTAGATATTGACATATCTGATATTAAGTTTGATACAAATAAATTTGTAGGAGCAAAATCTAAAGTGCTTAATATAAATAAATTAAAGTCTAAAATAAATAATTACAAGAGTATTAGTTTATCAGAGGGTATAGAGCCAATTGTTAATGAATTCTATAAAAAAATATGATTAAATTCAATTATGGGAAAAAAGAGCTAATTGAATATGAAAATAAAATAGCTGATTTATTTAATTCAAAAAAGATAAGGGCCCCTATACATTTATATTATGGAAATGAAGATGAGATTATAAACGTATTCAAGGGGATTAAAAAAAATGACTGGGTATTTTGCTCATGGAGAAGTCATTATCAATGTTTACTAAAAGGTGTTCCAGAAGAAATTTTAACTAAGTCCATTTTAAAAGGTCAGTCGATATCATTATTTTTTAAAAAATATAAAATATTTTCTTCAGCAATTGTTGCTGGTACATTACCGATAGCTTTAGGAACTGCTATTTCAATAAAAAAAAAGAAACAAAATAATAATGTTTTTTGTTTTATTGGTGATATGACAGCAGAAACAGGAATGGCTTATGAATGTATAAAATATTCATACCACATGAAGCTTCCTATTAAGTTTATAATAGAAGATAACGATATATCTGTATGTACCCCAACAAGAAAAACATGGGGAATAAAAAAATTATCTATTTATGAAAAATATAAAAGTAAAATTATTCTCTATAAATATAAAAATAAATACCCACATGCAGGAGCGGGTAAAAGAGTTCAATTTTAATGTATTATTTTGAAGAATTAAAAAAAAGTATGCAATATTTGGCTAAAAATAAAAAAACAATTTTTATTGGTCAAGCTGTAGAATATCCAGGCACAGCGATGACTAACACATTAAAAAATATTAATAGAAAAAAATTATACGAATTTCCAGTTGCGGAAGAAATGCAAATGGGAGTAAGTATCGGTCTTTCTCTGAATGGGTTTTTACCGATAACATTATATCCTAGATGGAATTTTCTAATTTTAGCGATGAATCAATTAGTAAATCATCTAGATAAAATCGAAGATTTATCTAATGGCGAGTACAAACCAAAGGTTATTATTAGAACTTCGGTTGGTTCTAGTAGGCCTTTAAATCCTCAAAAACAACATGTTGGTAATTTTTCTTCAGCTTTTAGAAAAATTCTTAAAAATATAGATGTTGTTGAACTTAAAGAACCAAAACAAATATTTCCTGCATATAAGAATGCGTTAAGTCCAACAAATTCGAAATCAACTTTAATTGTTGAATTTGGTGATTTTTATAATGAAAAATAAAAAATGCTAAAAAAATTTCTAAGCCTTCTAAAATTTATTGAGAATAATCAAAAAAAAAAATTATTATTTATTCAGTTTCAAATTATTTTAACATCTTTTTTAGAAATAATTTCATTATCTTTAATAATACCTTTTATTAAATTAGCATCAGATGAAAAAACAATTTATCAAATTTCTTTTTTAAATAATATTTATAACTTTTATAAATTTAATTCACATGAAATTTTCACTATATATTGTGGTATTTTTTTAATTATTGCATTTGGATTGAGTAGTTTTTTTACTTTATGGACTCGATATAATATTGTTTCATTTTCACAAAATACATCAGCATACCTGGCAAGCAATTTATATCAAAACATTTTAAGTAAAAAATATAGTTTTTTTCTTGCTACACCCTTATCAAAAATTATAAGAATTTTAACAGATGAGACTTCAAGATTAGTCAGTGGCGTACTATTTCCTACATTAATTATTATTTCAAAACTATTTTTAATAATTTTTATATTAATCGTTTTATTAAATCAAAATATTGATTCAACAGTATTTTTAATTTCTTTTTTTTGTATTTTATATTTTTTTATTTTTAAAATTCTCAAAGATAAAGTTAAAGTTTCTGGTGCTGATTTATCAAAATTTGGTACACAAAAGATCAAATTTATTGATGATTCTTACAATTCAATTAAAGAAATTAAAATTTATAATAAAATTAATTATTACTCTAAACAATTTGAAAATATCTCTAAAAAAGTTGCTAATATTTACTCATTCGTTAACATAGCTAGCATAGCTCCAAGATATTTAATTGATTTCATTGGTTTTGCAATAGTAATCTCTTCTGTAATATTTTTGTTAATATTTTCCAATGAATCACTTGCGGAAGCATTCTCATTATTGGCATTTTACTCTTTAGCCGCTTATAGATTAGTGCCCGCTTTTCAAGAAATTTATGCTTCTTCATTAAGTATTAAAAATAATTCAGTCTCTATAGAACTAATTAATTCAATATCAAAAGAATTATATTCTAAAAAAAATACTTATTCTTCGAAAAATAATATTTCATTTAAAAATAGTATTAATATAAATAATATTAATTTTAAGTACTTTGGTGCAAAAGATTATCTTTTTAAAAACTTAAATATTGAAGTTAAAAATAATAAAAAACTCGCAATTATTGGAAAAACTGGATCTGGCAAATCAACAATCTTAGATATAATTATGGGACTAAACGAGCCTGAAAAATATGATTTATCTATTGATAATAGTAAAATCTCTTCTAATGATTTTGATCATTTGATGAGTATGATGTCGTATGTCTCTCAAAAAATCTTACTTTCTAATAACACCCTTATTGATAATATTTGCTTAGGTGAAAGTATTGACAATATCGATAAAGTGAGACTTGATAAAGCTATACAAATATCCCTTCTTAATGATGTTATATCTAATCTACCTAATGGATTAAATACTATATTAGGTGATAAGGGATCTTCTTTATCTGGTGGGCAGATACAAAGAGTCGGCATCGCGAGAGCTGTATATTTTGATAAACCGATAATCGTATTAGATGAATCTACTAATTCCCTAGATTTTGAAACTGAAGAAAAAATTTTACAATCATTATTGTCATTGGATAATAAATCAATTATTTTTGTAACTCATAATATCAAAAATATTGAAAAGTTTGATTATCTTTTTGTATTAAAAGATTATAATGTTTCTTTTTATGGAGCCCCAGTAAATTTTGATAAATCAATACATTTTTAAAATGTCTTTAAAATTATGAAATACCCATTAATTACAAATAATATAAGTAGGAATGATTTAGATAAGGTAATAAAATTTTTAAAAACGGATAACCCTATTCTCACGAATAATCATTACAATTTAAATTTTGAAAAAAAATGGTCCTCATGGCTTGGTGTTAAATATAGTGTTTTTGTAAATTCAGGCTCTTCTGCAAACTTACTGACTTTAGCAGTATTAAAAGAAAAATTTCCAAAAGGTGGAGAAATCATTGTTCCATCACTTACTTGGTCATCTGATATTAATAGTATTATTTTTAATGGTTTTAAACCTGTTTTTATAGATATTTCATTGAAAAATTTATCTTTAAACATTGATTTAACTTTAGAAGCTATCACCAAAAAAACTGTAGCAGTTTTTATAACACATGCACAAGGCTTTAACGGTTTTAATAATAAACTTTTAAAGACGCTCAGACACAAAAAAATAATATTAATTGAGGATGTATGTGAGTCTCATGGTGCTACTTTTAAAAAAAAAAAACTTGGTACTTTTGGGCTAATGTCTAATTTTTCTTTTTATTATGCTCACCACATGAGCACAATTGAAGGTGGTATGATATCAACCAATAATAAAAAAATTTATAATTCTTTATTAATGTTAAGAGGCCATGGCCTTTTAAGAGAATGCAATGATTCAACATATATTAATAAAATAATTAAGAGTAGACCAGATCTCAACCCTAATTTTATATTCATGAACAAAGGTTATAATGTGAGAAATAATGAAATTGGAGGTCTGATCGGTTTAAATCAGTTAAAAAACTTAGATTATAATATTAATAAAAGAAAAAAAAACTTTGCTTATTTTGTTAACAAATTAGATAAAAATTTATATTTTACTGATTTTGACTTATTGGGAAGTAGTAATTATGCATTTAATCTAATTTTAAAGGAAAAAAATACATCTTTGATAAATAAACTGAAAAAAAATTTAATCAAATCAGGTATTGAGTTTCGTATGGGTAGTGCTGGTGGTGGTAATCAGTTACGCCAACCTTATTTATCAGATATTGTAGGCAACACAGATTATAAGAAATACCCAATTACAGAACATGTACACTTTTATGGAATGTATATCGGAAATTACCCTTCTTTAAAAAAAATTGATATCGATTTCATTTTAAAAATCGTTAATCTAATCAAATGAAAATTTTAATTACTGGCGGTGCTGGTTATATAGGCTCAATATTAGTTGAAAAATTAATTAAGAATGAACATGAAGTATATGTTTATGATAGTTTTTTGTATAAGCAAAATAGTCTGAATCATCTATGTATATATAATAATTTACATATCATCAAAGGAGACGTTAGGAACATATCTAATTTAGAAAACTTAATTAAAAAAGTAGATATTATCATTCCGCTCGCCGCATTAGTAGGAGCTCCATTATGTAGTTTTGACCCAATTGGATCTAAATCAATTAATTATGACGCTGTATTACTTATGCTTAAAAAACTTTCAAAGAATCAAGTAGTTTTAATGCCAACGACTAATAGTGCTTATGGAACATCTTTGGATAATAAAATATGTAATGAAGAAAGTGATTTAAATCCTGTCTCCTTATATGCAAAAGACAAAGTTGATCTTGAAAAAAGACTTATGGATTTTGATAATTCTATTAGTTTCAGATTGGCAACAGTGTTTGGAATGTCTCCAAGAATGAGAACTGATTTATTAGTTAACGACTTTACATACAGGGCAGTACATGATGGCTTTATAGTCATATTCGAAGGAAGTTTTAAAAGAAACTATATACATATAAGAGATGTTGCGGAGGTTTTTAATTTCGCTATAAATAATTTTGAAAAAATGAAGTCCAATATTTACAATGTTGGTTTATCGGATGCAAATATTTCTAAAATTGAATTAGCTAAAAAAATCCAAAAATTTATTCCTAATTTTATTATTAAAGAAAATGAGTATCAAAAAGACCCTGATCAAAGAAATTATATAGTATCTAATGAAAAAATTGAACAAACCGGTTACAAACCAAAATTTAATCTAGAAGTAGGCATAGAAGAATTAATAAAGGGCTATAAAATGATAAAAAATAATATTTATGGTAATTATTAAATATGTCTTTTTCAAATTTATTACTCGATAATATAGAAGAGTCTGTTAAATTAAAAAAAAAACTCGTCGCAGATTTATCTCAATTAAATAATTTTAACTTAATCATTCACAAAATATTAAATAGTTATAAAAAAAAAGGAAAAATTTTTATAATTGGTAATGGTGGGTCAGCGGCAGACGCGCAACATTTTGCTTGTGAATTAGTTAGTAAATATAAAAAAAATAGAAAGTCTATTAATGCTATATGCCTTAATTCAAACACATCTATATTAACTTCAATAGCTAACGACTTTGATTATAAGTATGTTTTCTCAAGACAACTCGAAAGTAGTATTTCTAAAAAAGATATTTTATTTGCTATTTCAACATCGGGAAATTCTAGCAATATAATTGAGGCACTTAAATATACTAAAAAGAATAATATTTTTTCTTTTCTTTTATCAGGTTTAGATGGGGGTAAAGCAAAAAAATATGCCGACTCTTCTATTCTTGTTCCTTCTAAAGTTACATCTACAATACAGGAAGTGCATTTAACTATTGAACATTCAATATGTGAGATTATAGAAAATAATATTGGCAGATAAAATTATTATAACAGGCGGATGTGGTTTTATCGGATCCCATTTAGTTGAACATATGGTTAAACGCGGTTTTGAAGTAACGGCATTTGATAGATATAATAGTAACAACAATTGGGGATGGTTAGAAAATTCAAAATACAAAAATAACTTTAATGTAATTCTTGGTGATATCAGAGATTATGACTCTGTAAAAAATGCTATTAAGGGGAATAATATTGTCCTGCATTTAGCCGCTTTAATAGGCATACCATATTCATACATATCTCCTCTAGCTTACATAAAAACTAATGTTGAAGGTACCTACAACGTTCTCCAGTCCGCTAAAGAACTTGAAATATCTAAAACAGTAATAACTTCTACTAGTGAGGTATATGGATCTGCAATTTATACTCCCATTAACGAGAGTCATTCTTTGCAGCCCCAATCACCATATTCAGCTTCCAAAATTGGTGCTGATAATCTAGCTCTTAGTTATTTTAATTCATTTGATTTACCACTAACTATTATAAGGCCTTTTAATGCTTATGGTCCTAGACAATCAGCAAGAGCTATAATACCAACAATTTTTTCTCAACTGATTTCATCAAAAAAAATCTTATTAGGAAACCTAACTACAGTTAGAGATTTCACTTTTGTCGAAGATTTATGTAGGGCATATGAGAGTTTATTAATAAATAATATTTTTAATGGAGAAATTGTGAATGTAGGTTCTAATCAAGATATTAGCATTAGTCAGCTGCTTGAAAAAATTTTTAAAATAACAAATATGAAAAAAAAAATCATAATAAATAAAGAAAGAATAAGAAAAAATAAAAGTGAGGTAAATCATCTGCTATGTGATAATAATAAAATATTGAGTCTTACTGATTGGAAGCCAAAAATATCTTTAGATCAAGGATTAAAAAAAACTTATTCATGGATTGAAAAAAATAAAAATCTTTATAAGAATAATTTTTATAATGTCTGATAAGATCAATATCGTCATTGTTGGTGCTGGAAATATAGCTAACTCACATTTAGAAGTAATGAGCAGTATAAAGCTAATTAATTTATTGGGGATTTGCTCTAGAACATATACAAAAGCGAATAATTTGTCAAAAAAGTATAATATCAAACATGTATCTAATGACTATTACGCATTTATTAAAAAAAATATCAATTATATTGACGGCATTATGGTTCTAGTTTCAGTAGATCAGATGTATTCTGTATCAAAAAAATTAATTCCACTAGGAAAACCTATTTTTATAGAAAAACCACCAGCATTAAGTCTTTTCAAAATCAGATCTCTTTCAAAAATTTCTAAGAAATTCAAAACACCTAATATGATAGGTATGAATAGAAGATTCTATTCTATTTTTGAAAAGGGAAAAAAAATAATAGAAAAAAAGGAAGGCTTATTATCTTTAGTAATAGAAGGACATGAGCGCTATAATCAAATTAAAAATAAAGTTAAACCTGAAATTTTAAGCAAGTGGTTATTTGCAAATAGTTGTCATACAATTGATCTAATAAGATATTTTGGTGGAGAG
>Ga0075119_1000794_pt1 | contig 16198 bp, 21 predicted proteins | sample AntAceMetag02UK9_FD_69791 | JGI IMG/M metagenome (GOLD analysis project Ga0075119, IMG submission 69791) | Saline lake microbial communities from Ace Lake, Antarctica - Antarctic Ace Lake Metagenome 02UK9 | ecosystem: Environmental > Aquatic > Non-marine Saline and Alkaline > Saline | place... | reverse complement strand
CATCGGCCACCACAATGACAGTAACAGTAAACGATAACACATTGGATTTAACGATAATTTATGGATAACTTGGGCGCTTTACCTATTGATGATTTTTCCGGTGGCATGACTGACTTCACAATCGGTGGTGACATTCGGCAAAATGAAATCATCAAAAACATGGTCATTGATGAAAATAAAGATCTCATTACAAGGCCTGGTAGCCGTCCAAAATTTGAATACAGAATCACGACAAACGAAGTGCCTCAAGTTATCATCCCTTACTCTACTGAGTTTTTGGTTCAAGCCGAAAGCTCTCTTTATTTCATGGACTCAGGAAGTGCCACAGCAATTAACGTGACGGGTGGAAGCGATGCTTTTACTGGAGCAACGAGTTCAAGCAAGATTAGATTTTCTAGATGGAATGACAATGTTGTGCTCACTAGTAGTGATATGATTTACCCCCTAAGGGCATGGAAAAACCAAAGTTCAACTTATGAACTAGAGCGCCTTGGGATGCCTCATATACTTCTTACCTATGCGATCACTTTAGCAAACGATATAAAGGCGAAATACAATGCTCACGCTGTTGATACTGGCGAACACTCTTCTGCTGAAACATTATTGATTACATCACCTGATGCCACAGACCTTGATACCTTACTGACATTAGCTTCAGAGCTTTTAACTGATTATGAATTACACCTTGATAACTCTGGCATTCACCCGGGGGCAACAAGCAACAGATTAGAGCAAAGAGACTTCACCACTATTTACGGTGCTGCGACAGCACTCACTGACCTTAAGGCAAAATTTAATGCTCATGATGCTGATGGCACAGCCCACACATCAGGTGGGAGCTCTCACCAAGTTACGGCAAAGTCTACGGCCACAGAGTTAATTTCTAGTGCTGGTGGGTCTGGTAGCTCATATCTTTACGCGCTTCATTACAAATACACATATCAAACGCTAGATAAAACATTTATTGAAAATAGCGACATACTTTTTTTAGAAGTTTCAAATGTTGGGACTCCTAACGCACAAAACATTACAATTACCCTGCCTAACCTTAGCTCGATGAGCGAGTACGATGTCTCTAATATTTCGGTGGCGGTTTATAGGACATTCGATGGTGGGCAGGACTTTTTTAAACTCGATGAAGTCCCCGCCAATACTGCCACCTATGTTGATTCAAAAACTGATCTGGCAATAGAAAACAACGCTCCCATTTACTCTGCTGGAGGAATACTAGCCGATGAACCGCCTCCTCGATCTAAGTTTAATGTTATTGTTAATGACACTCTTGTGCTGGGCCATATCAAGGACGGTAATTTAGAATTACCAAACTTTATCCAGTTCTCAAAACCAAACAGGCTTTACTCTTGCCCAAGTCAATTTCGCTTAGAATTCGATGAGGACGTTAAGGGACTGGGCTACATCAACACCTATACAATCGTTTTTTGTGAATCTAAAATTTACCGAGTTGAAGGTGGATTTTCTTCAACAGGAGAGGGGTTTGTTAGAAAGCGCCTTATCTCCGACACCGTGGGCACGCTATCTCACGAGTCAATCGTCAATACTAAGTCTGGAGTATTTTTTGCCTCTGAAGATGGGTTTTATTTTACCGATGGTTTTCAGTACAAGAAAATTTCCACGGACATTAACAAAACGTTTAAGGCACTTGCCTCGGTAACTGATATCAAGGGGACATACAGTAAACTCAATAATAGAGTTTTGTGGTCTGCGAAAAGAGACTCTAGCAACACCTATAATGACACAATCTATGTGGCTCACCTCGATTATCCGACAATTAAGGATGGCTTTGCGTTTTCCTTCTTTGATGGTGGGGAGGACGGGAGTAACTTCTCCGTGAGCGGGATTGGTTTTGACAACGAGGCTGGTAACAATAATCTTTTAAGGCTCTATCCAAATGGATATTTTATTTATCACGATGACATTTTAAATGATGACAGCTTTGTTTCGGTAGATAAAACCCCAGACCTTTGGGATACGCAGACTATATTCTATAACATAGACACTGTTAATTTTGATTTCAATGACCCAAAGGTTAGGAAGTGGGTGGCAAAGATGAATGTTAACGCGGCAAATGTGAGCGCGTTAAGTTTACAAATCTCAAGCTCTAATGATAATACTGATCAGTTTTCAAATCTTAAAAGCGTTATTGATCAGTCAAATATCTCCTGGGGAGACCCTACCGTTGTGTGGGGAAGTGATTCGATTCTCTGGAATCTTTTACCGATTATATCAAAGTGGAGGTATTTCCCCGCCACACTGCAAAGCATTAGGTGTATGTATAAGCAGTTAAGATTCAAAAACGCTTATATTATAATTGATACTAGTGATGCCATAGGTAACGTGTCAATTGTTGCAAGCACCACAACAGTCACGCTTTTAAGCCACCCCACAAATACATGGGTTTCTGATTCAGTTAATTATTTTATTAGTTTTGCTCATGAGTCCTATGCTTATGAATATAAAATCACAGCAATTTCCGGGGCTGCCTTAACAATCACAGATAGCGCCAACACTCTCACTGACTCAAGTGATACAGCTTGGCTTATTAAGGGCTACAAGAAAGGTGAGATTTTAAACCTTTCAAATTATGTGGTTTCCTACGCGCCCATCACAATGACTCAACAGACTTCTCAGGGAGATAGTATATGAGTGGAGCCATAGTCCTTGATAGTGAGAAAATAGATGATCCTTACGTTAGGGAGTGTATGGAAAAAATTTCAGAAGCAATAAATGGTAGTAAATTTGTTTCGGGGAAATTTGATATTTTCGAGGTAAATGTAACCAACACAACAACGAAGATCAAAAGCCCTCATGGCCTTAAGTATACTCCTACGGATGTTTTTGTTTCATGGGTGAACCCAACATCAACCATTGCGATTAGGTATGACCTTGTCGATGAAAATAATATTGTATTTACTTCGAGTGCGGCTTGCAAGGTGCGCTTTATTGTGGGAAGGGCTAAATAATGGCTAAAACATGGGCTGTATTATTAGAAGAAGTTAAGGATGACATGAACCTTCATGGTGAGGACTTTGTCTCTGACGCTGAGCTTTTAGCATGGGCTAACGATGGCATTGAACAGGCTGAAAAAGAAATCGTTAGTCTATATGATAAGTATTTTGAGACTGACACAGCACTAGCTCTTGTGAGTGGAACAAAGCTTTATTCGCTTCCCAGTGACATACTCGCCAATAAGATCACAAATATTGAGTATGCAAATGGAAATAGTGAATACGAAATTTTGTATCTTAAGCGAAAAGAACAAGTTCGCTATGAGGGGCAGGGTGGCAAATACTATAGGTATCGCTTGCGAAATGATTCTACTAATGGGATTCAAATAGAGTTTTTCCCAACTCCAACGGAAACCTCATCAGAAAACATAAAGGTCCATTACATTAGGTCAGCAACAAGGCTTGCGTTAACCACTGATGTTATTGAGATCCCCATAGCTGATGCTTTTATTAAGCAATACATGAAGGATCAGGTGAGGGGAAAAGAACTTGGCCCTATGTGGGATCACGCTGAGACTCAGTCTCTGGCTAAGCAAAGAGCACTTATGATTGAGGCTTTGCAGAACATGATTCCTGATGATTCAAGGGATGAGATTATTCCAGACACAAGTTTTTATGATGAAGTTTATGATGATTACGAGGGGATATAGATGTCTTTAAATTTTGGGCAACAGAACAACAGTCAGGCTGATAAAAACTTTAAGCCCCGAGAGTATGCAATTGGTGGCGAGACTTTTACGGCCAGCACTCCGGGCGAAGCGGCAACACTTGATAAGAAAAGACAAGCTTATATTGATGGGAAGGTGGAAAAGTCTGGCCAGCCAGTGAGACCGGAATGGGACTCAATGCTCGGTAAAGATGGGCTTGTTTCTGACCAATACCAGTTAGGCCAGTATGTCGATAGCGCCATGGCTGATGATGAGGGCTTTAATAAGTTTAAGTCTGAAGCTCTAAGAGATGGGCCAAGTGAATACACAAATCGAATGCTCGAAGCTCAAGGGCTAGAGCGACAAGATCAGATTGGGGATATAAATTCCCAGTATCAAATGGGCTTACAAAACGCCACTGATCAAATGGCCTCCCAAGGTGGGCTTTACGCTGGCGCTGGTGAACGCATTGGAGCTAATTCAATTAAAAGTTTGCTTCAAGCAAGGCAGGGGGCTAGGCAAGATTTTAATAAAAACAAACTTGGCCTAATGGCTGATGATGAGAGAAATCGTGTTGCTGGTGTTCAAGGCTTGTCGGGCATGGAAATGGATCGCAATCGAATGCAGCTTACAGGCCGTGAGTCTGACATTAAAAACTCTCTTGTTGAAAGAGACTCGAAGAGAAGCGCTGATCTTGATAAGTGGAACACTGAGATGGAAACCTGGGCTTCTAATAAACAGGCCGATGCTCAGGCAAGGTCTGGTGGTGGGTGTTTCCCCAGGGGCACAATGATCAAGATGAAAGACCTTAGCTTTAAGAAAATAGAAGATGTGAAAATTGGGGACGAGTGTTTCTTTGGCGGGAAAGTTACTAAGACAATCCAGGGAGATGCCACCGGAATGACTTGGTTTGATTACCAGGGGGTTATTGTTACGGGCTCTCACTTGGTATTAGATGGTGGAACATGGAAGCCAGTTGAGGGTACCGACGAGGCCATGGAGTTAGAAGTCAAATTTGAAGTTCTTTATAATTTATCAAATCAGTTTCATGAGATCTCAATTAATGGTGAGGTTTTCTCCGACTATGATGATGTTGATGATGCAACACTTTCGTATAGCGAAGCTTTGAGAGAAAAAAATAGGGAGCTCAATGTTTGAAGATTACTTTCTTGAAGAGTATGGAAGAGAAACAATTGTCACCGAGTGTGGATTTTGTATGTACGTTCTTAATAAGGAAGCCAGTGAGGTTTTCGTTACAGACTTTCATGTGAAAGAAGAGTTTAGAAAAACCTATGAGGGTAAGAAGATGTTTGGGCTAGTCCAAGATATCGCAAGAAATAATGGGTGTGAAATGATCACAGCCCTTGTTTCAAGTGGCATAAAAAACCCCTCTCGCGTGACAAAAATTTTGAAGTGCTATCTTTCAATGGGCTTTGAGATTATGGACTTCAAACATAATCAAGCAATATTAAGGATGATGGTATGAGTGAAAACAAAATTGATCTCAATATGATGTTGGCTGATTTTAGCAATGATGTGGAGCTCACTGAAGAAGTTCGCATGACTCGAAGGCAGAGAATTTGTGATCTTGAGTCTGCACTTTCCACCATTCCTGAATCCTATGACACTGAAGAAGGCGAAGGGTATTTAAAGCACCATTTCGGCACCGGGGTTTATGGAAGAGAGATCTTTATTCCAGCGGGACAGGTTGTTGTTTCAAAGATTCACCGGGGCAAGACCTTGAGTGTGATCGCCATGGGCGCTGTGACGGTGATTAGTGAAGATGGTGCCATGACAGTAGAGGCTCCTTTCACTTTTGTTTCAGACCCGTTTACTAAGCGAGTTGTGGTGAGCCACACTGATGTGATTTGGGTCACGAGTCACGAGAATCCAGATAATTTAGAAAATTTAGAAGATATAGAAAAGCGAATAATCGCAAAAGATTTTACAGAATTAAACCAAATTCAGGGAGGTTCTTGATGGCTTGGATAGCAATAGGAGTCACAGCAGGCTCAGCGGTGTTGGGTGCAAAAAATGCAGATGATCAACAACGGGCACAGGGTAGGCATAACAAAGCAGCAGCGGAACATAATCGATATTCCAATTGGACTGGGAGATCAATGGATCAGAAGTTTGGTGCTCAAAGCACAATGGGTGGATTTCTTGGTGGTGGCTTGGCTGGCTTTGGAGCGAGTAAAGGCATGATGGGTGGCTCTGGTGGCGGTGATCCTGAGGCTCCAATTCCTGAGGCTCCAATTCCTGGCGGTGTTGATGGCGGTGCTTTTAAAATGAATCCAACGGGTTCTCCTATGAAGTCTCAAGATCCTTACACTAGTATGTTGAAGCGTGGGCAAGATCCTAGAGATAGAAATTTATTTGGTAACTAAGGAGTAATAAAAATGGATCAATCATTTCTAGATCAACTAATGTATTTTAGACAACCCGAAAGGGAGGACTATGTTTCTCCTAACGGTGGGGCTGAGCCTAAAGTGATTGATGCTCCAAAGATGGTAAAGACTGCTGAGAGGGTTCGAACTAAAACAAAAGAAACCGGGCCAAAGCGTAGGCCTATGCCTATGCAAGAGGAAATGCCACCCCCTGAGCAAGGTCCATCTCCCTATGGCCAAATGATGGAAGAAGTCTTGGCAGAAAAGCGCGGATCTATTGAAGGTGTCCAAAAACAATTGGAAGCTCAGCAAAGTGGTGGGCGAACAATTGATGGCCTAAACCTTCAGCCCCTTGCCGCTTGGCTTGATTCAATGAATGGCACCAATACAGCCGTTGCCTACGGTGGCCCGACTGAGGCTGAGAAAAGAGCTCAGATAGTTGATAAACTTGGGAGCACTTTGCAGCGGCAAAAAAATGAGTATGCTGATCAAGCGCTAGGCTTCTTTAAAAACAAAGCTTACATGGATCAAGTGGATGCCCAGAGAGGTAATGCTCAGGAGTCTAGAGAATTTGATCAGTGGTACAAAAGAGAAATGCTTAAGGATAAAGACCTTGATCGCGCTGCTAAAGAGCAAGAGGGTGTTGCGGGTAAAGAACTAAGCCAGCAGACTATCAAGTGGCTTAATGAGGGGAAGAGCATTCCCGGTCTACTCACCGATGTTCGCAGTGTTCTAGATAACAACAAAGAAGTTTTCGGTCCAGTAGAGGGTTTTCGTAGAAGCCTGAATCCTTGGGATGAACAATATAGGGCAATGGATTCTCAAGTGAGAATGGCCTCCCAAGAGTTTGGTAAGTACATGGAGGGCGGAGTCCTAAGAAAAGAGGATGAAAAGAAGTATAGAAAGATGTTTCCAAGTGGAACTGACACCCCTGAGTTAGCTAAAAATAAACTCGATATTGTTGAGCGCAGATTGAGAAAAAAACATTTAGACAACATTAAAGCCTATAATGCTCAGGGCTATAATACTAATGGCCTAGCGCTAGGTGCTGGAATGCCTGGAATTCCTGAGGTACTTGGTGGAGGTCAGGGCGCTCCCCAAATAGATCCTGAAAACTTAGATGATCTCACTGATGAGCAGTTGGAGGCAATCGTCAATGGCCAATAGAGAAGAATTATTAAGACAAGCTAGAAGAAAGATTTTGCTTCAAAAAGCCAGGGAAAAGCTAACTGGCTATGTTGATGACCTGGGGTCAACTGTGCAAAAACAACACCCAGAGATCTCAACACAAGATAGGCTTATTTTAAAAAACTTTGCTCAATCTCCCCAAAAACAAATCGAATACTTAAGGCAAGAATATCCAGGCCTTCAATCTGAAATCTCACAAGATGGTCAGTTAAGGGCTAAAAATCCTCAGGGTCAGTGGATGGCAGTCGATCCTGACAACACTGGCTTTGATTACTCACTTGATAAAGAGGGCGGGATGGAAGCCCTAAAAGATGTCGGTGACATCGGGTATGACCTTTACGCGGCTGGGTCTGAAGGAGCGGCGGCTCTAGGCGGTGCAATTGTTGGTGGCGGGGCAACGCTCCCCGCGCTCGGCACTGGAGCAATCCCCGGAGCTATGCTTGCTGGTGGCGCGTCAACTGCTGCAAATGAGGCTATGAGGCAAAAGTTTGGCCAGTACCTTGGTATCCCTCAAGAAGTCAGCGGTGAAGATGTGGCAGTGAGTGGCGCAATCGGTGCTGTTGCTCCCATGGCTTTCGGTGCTGGGAAGGCCAAGGGTCTTGTGCCAATTGCTGGTGAGTATGTTGGCAAGGGAATGAAAAAGATAAACCCTTTGCCTTGGGTTGGCGAAAAGATCTCTGGAATACCTAGAAGTAATATCAGACATTTTTATGATCAAAATGTTGATGATGCCATTGGGGAGATGAACAAAAACACACCCTATGAATATACCTCTCAAACTAGAGATATGCTTGAAAATTACCTTAATAAAAACAAGGATGAGGCTACAGAAAATTTGGTTAATCAAATTGATTCAATCGGTAGGCCTATAAACATGAAGCCCGCCAAAGGAAGTTATGAGCTTCCTCAAAATAGAATTATCAATGATGACATTGTAACCAATGCTGACCAAATGACTTATGATCAGCTAGTTAATGCACAAAATAAATATTATGGCCTAGCTGATGAAACTGGGGACTTAATCCCTGATCGAATCAGTGCTAATAAGGCCTGGAAAATTCAAAAAGATTTAAAGCGAGAAGCTAAGTTTGGCTCAGATATGACTCCTGCTGATTATGAAGTTAAGGGAGCCGCAAGAGATTCATACCATAAAATAAATAAGGCACTTGACCGGGCTTCTGATGGGGCCACCCAGAGTGCAAAGGATAGGTTTAGAAACGCACTCGTTGCTGAGCAAGAAATGCTGCCTAAGATCACGGGAAAAACTCCTGCTGACTCAGTTGATAAGGCCTTTAAAAAGCTCTCAAACCTTGATCGACAATCTAACCTAATCTATGGAGCAAGGCTTAACAAGCTATCTCAGGAGGGTGCCGAAGCGGCTGTTGAGGGTGCTCCTGAGAAAAAGGGCTTGTGGGAAAAAGTATTGTCAGTTGGCAAAAAAACAGAGCCGTCGCCTAAGACTAATCCAGTTGTTGAAGAAGTTATGGACAGGGCTAATGTTCTCAATACCTACAAGCACTTTGGTGAAAGCCCTGGGATGACACTTTTTCAAACAATGAAGGATGGCAATAAGGTCCCGCTTTCGGTTGGCCTTGGGTTAGCTGGAGGGTATTCCACGGGTAATGCCGACCTTACTGGAAACAAAGCCGCTGATTATTTTCTTGGGGCTGGCGCTGGCGTTACTGCTGGGCAATTTCTAGGCTCAAAGGCAGCAATGAAAGCGTACATTCGTGCTATGAGAAAAGCCGGGAGAGCTAGGGAGCTTATCACTCCAAGAGACACAGGCCTTTATCGCGCCATAAAAACTGGTGGTGGTACTGAGTTGACTGATGACCTAGTTAAAAGCCGAGACGATAAACAGTAATTATTTACAATGTAAAAAGATATTTTTGTTTCTTAAGCTGACTGGTGCCAGAGTTTCTTCTCCCGCAAGGCTTGAGATAAAGGATATTAATTTAGAGGCCAGGACCATAGCCTTTAAAACCATGAAGGGCTCTAGGGCCGAGGTCAAGATTTATCAGTTTCCCATTCATGACAAGCTGCTCAGCTTTTTTTCAAAAAATTTTTCATTAGCTTCAACTAATCAGAATACCAAAGGATTTCTATTTATTAACGCTGCTGGAGAGCCCTTTAATGCGAAGCATTTCGCCAGTAGAATAAGAAAAGCCTTGTCCAAATCAGGGCTCAGAAATAAAACTAGAGTCAATCTTAACCTCCATGGGAAAGGCTCGTAAAATGAGCAAACAAACAGTAATTATTTTATTGCCAGCGCCTAACGAGATGCTCATCCGAGTCAATCTTGATGACTTTAGGAATCAGAAAAAAATGACCCAAGTCTATCTCAATCTAAAGTCGAGAATTGAAACCAATACTAGAAATTTACTTACTAAAGGAGCTACTGATGTTCATTCAGTCAACTAAGGGAGCTTCCTCCGAGCGCCTAAAAATATTAATCATGGGTCCAAGTGGAGTGGGAAAAACCTTCCTCGCGTCCACAATTGGTGAGCCCACTCTTGTGATTTCTGCTGAAGCTGGGCACCTTACATTAAACGAATTTGATCTTGATATGATCGACCTTTCTACTGAGAAAGATAAGGATGGAAAAATTGTCTGCCTTGATGAAGCTGGGAGATATCAAAAGCTCTTAAGACTTTTTGAGTGGCTTCAAACTGATGAGCCAAGAAAGAAATACAAGTGGATCTATTTCGACTCGATCACTGAACTGGGTGGGATTGTGATCCGAATGCTTGAAAAAGATTCAAGATACTCAGCCGCGAAAATGACCATCCCTCGTTATGGTGAGTACACAAAGAAGATGATCGCACTCGTTTTATCATACCGAAATATTCCCTTTTACAACATCGCATTCACAGGCCTTGTGGAAAATAAGGGTGATGATGGCGCCAAAGCGCCAGCGACAATCTTACTTCCCGGCACAAAGCTCCCTGAGAACTTGCCAGCTTTCTTTGATGAGGTTTTCTATTATGGAATCAAAAGAGACGGTAATGAGGATAAGCGCTACCTCCTAACCACTGCCACGGCTGAAGCCTACGCCAAAGATAGATCAGGAAAATTAAGTAAATTTGAAAAACCAAACCTTGCAGATATTGCAAAGAAGATAAGAGGAGAGAAAAATGTCAGTAAATAAAGTGATTTTAGTGGGAAATTTAGGTTCCGATCCTGAGGCAAAAACTTTTGATAGTGGAACAACTAACTGTAAATTCAGTATGGCCACTTCAGAAAAGTTCAAAGACAAGAGTGGAGAGAAGCAAGAAAAAACAACATGGCATAACGTTATTGTATGGGGAGCCATGGCTAATCCTTGCGAGAAGTATCTTAAAAAGGGGTCTAAGGTTTATATCGAGGGGAAAATCGACAATAGATCTTATGAAAAAGATGGGGAGAAAAAGTACATTACTGAGGTCATTGCTCAGAGCGTACAGTTTTTAGATTCAAAGTCTCAGGGCGATGAAGCGAGTTCTCCGCAAGCCACTAATGAAGAGCTTGGTTTCTAGAATGAGTCTTAAGGATTGGGAGGGGTTGCTCCCCGAGGAGAACAACGAAGCTTATCATAAGCGGGAGCAAGCCTCCAGTTCTCAGATTAAGTATATGGGCAAAAGTCCGTGGCATTATAAGCGAATTGTTATCGATGGTGAGAGTGAGTTTAGCGATGACATGGATTTTGGTACCCTTGCCCACAAGGTCAATCTTGAGGGTAAGTTTAGCGAACTTCTTGTTATGCCAAGCTCATGGGAAACCGTGGCTGACCAGAAAAAGCGCGGGGTTAAAGAGCCTATAAAAGTAGAAGATCAAAAGCTTGCCTTTAAAGAAGAGCATGGCGACATGATTGTTTCACAAAGTGACTACTTAAAGTTAGAGGGGATGGAGCAATCCTTTAGGGCTGATGATGTTGTGCAAAGTCTGATTTGTGATTCCAATATGGTCGAACAGGGGTTTGCTTACTGGGATGAAAACCATGAAATTGAGTGTCGCTTTCGTCCTGATATTGTTAATCTAGAAAAGGGCTATCTTGTTGATTATAAAACAGCCCAGAGTGCTCAGGCTCATAACTTTAAATGGTCCATTATTAAGTACGGATATCAAGTGAGTGCCGCCCATTACATGGCAGGCCTTGAGAGACTTTACCCCGGAAGAGTAAAGAAATTTTACTTTATCGTACAAGAGAAGAAACACCCCTACGCGTGCGCTACCTATGAGCTCTCTTCAACGGACCTAATGTTTGGAATGAACCTAAGGGATGCCTATTTAAAGAAGATTAAAAAACACACCAAGCTTGATTATTGGCCCGGATATACATCGGAGATTAGGCCCATTGAAGTGCCTGATACTGGATACGACATGGAGGAGCTCTTAGATGAGGCTTAAGAATTTAAACACAATGGTTTCTAAAAAAATCAATGACTCTGAGATCTCTAAAACTGATATGGCAAGTCAGCTTGGTATTTCTATTCAGGCCTTTAACTATAAGTATCAGAATGGAAATCTTGAGTGGAGTGAGATCTCTAAGCTTAAAAACCTGGGGCTTGATATTACTCTAAAGGAGTTTAGTGAAGCTATGACAAAGGACTTAAGCTCTCCTGTGGTGATAAGAAGGGCGCGTCTATGAGCACTCATCGTGATCTAAAAAGGTATGACTCATACTTGGAGGAGATACCCCCTCGTGTGCAGGAGGCTTGGCTAGAATACTATGGCTCGGCATTCTTGATAGATCATATCGGTGAAGCTCTAATCTATGATCTCTCTAATAAGAAAATGAGTCGAGATCGCGCAAGTTTCCTCACCAATTGGTTCATCAATGCCAAAAAGGAAGTCAGGCAAGTTACGGCACAATTGGTTTATGCCAGTGACATTGAAAAGAAAAAAAGTGACACGAAAACAATGGAAGAAAACGCGGGGTATTTCTGATGCTTCTTTATGCTATGCCAGAGAATATGAAACTTGATTCTACCTCCCCCTTTGTGGTGAGCATGGAAGATGCCTTAAGGATTAACGAATCTAAGGACTATGGGATCTTTAGGTGTGTTAATGAATTTGAAGGCAGGAGAAAAAAAGATTGTCTTAAAAGAATTACGGCATGGCACGTTGATATTGATAAGGGCTCAAAGCAAGAACAAATTCTAAAAATCAACAACTCCCCCATTTGGCCCTCCCGAATTGTGGAGTCTAAAAACGGCTTTCATATTTATTTTAATGCAATTGAAGCTAACCTTGGGCTTCATTCGAGAATCATTAAGGGCCTTAACGCTTTTTTTGAAGGCGATGAAAAAGCCAAGATGGTCACAGTCCTTTTAAGAGAGCCTGGGTTTTGGCACAAGAAAGACCCATCAGACCCCTTTAAGGTAGTTGAGAGATCAAACATTCCCACTCGGTACACTGATGAGGATATGATGTATTTCTTCCCAGTTAAAGAAAAGTATATGCCTGAGATTTCAAAAGAGTACGCCACAAGGCATGGAATGAACCTTAGTAAACTAAGTGAGTTTCTAGGTAACCTTGATCATGAGTGGGCACTTGGTGTTATTTCTGGAAAGCCCTGTGTTGGTGGTGAGACTTACACTTTTAAAGAAGTTGGAAATAATCACAAGAATATTTTTGTAAATGGGAAATCCACAAGCTGTTTCATAGATGCCGACAGGAAGATCGGTGCGACTCACGGGCCAACACTGTGGCAATGGCTTTCCTACTTTAACCACGACAACAAGACTATATACAGGATGTTAAGGGAGCACTTTGGTGGGGCAATCTGATGATGAAGTGCGACTGGCAAATTTCGATGGGTTTAAGTCAGCTAGGGTTTCTGGCAATGACATTAAGGCGCGTCTTGAAACGGCGGCTGACAAGGCCATCTTTACCGGGGTCAAAGTGATCGATGACGTGTTTGGTGGAATACTGCCTAATGACATTGTTTTGCTTGGTGCAAAGACAGGGACGGGAAAAACTGCTCTTGCCTCTCAGGTGGCACTCCACAATGCCCAGAAGAAAAAGAATGTCTATATGTACGCTCTTGAAGCTGAGCCTGAGGAAATTCAAATGAGAATCCTCTATGAGCTTTTGGTGCGTAAAGCTAGGGCCGTAAATCCAAGGAAGAAATACAACTATAAACACTTTCGCTTAGGTCGCTACAAGGATCTCTATGTTTACTATGATGAGTGTCTTGAGGAAGTGGATAATTTTGATAACTTAAAAATCTTTTATCGTAAAAATGAATTTGGCATTGAGGACTTTGTAAAGCTCACCATGAGTGTGCGAAACGAAGCTGACCTAATTATCATAGATCACATCCATTATTTTGATCTCGATGGAGCTAATGAGAATAAGGCCATGGGTGATGCAATTAAAAAGATCAGAGACATCTCACTTCTAACTGGTGTTCCGGTGATTATCCTGGCTCACTTAAGGAAATCTCAGGGCAATGAGTTTAAGCTTATCCCTTCTATTGATGACTTTCATGGCTCAAGTGATCTCTCTAAGGTTTGCACCAAGGGAGTGATCTTGGCCCCTGGTGGTCAGCGTGGGGATTCGACACGAACACTTTTTTCGTTTCCTAAGTTTAGGGGATTTAGTGCCCCATCAAAATATTTGTTTCGCTGTGATTACGATATTTACATGAACAAATATGACGAGGGTTATTCAATCCATAAATTTTTATACAACACCGTTAAACTTAATTTGGATGAGAATATAGTCGATCCTGAGGAGTTATCGTGGCTCGGTTAAATGAGGAAGAAATTGCGTGTTTAGAAAAAAAGACTGGATTCATTACTGTGACTCACAGGGTTGGATACGAGGAAAAAAGAATTTCAGTAAATGATTTAATCAAAGACTTTAGGGAATTAAAAAAGGAATTAGAAAATGCACAAAATGAAACCAATAGGAATGTATCTTCAGGAAATGAGAATGGAGAATAGCCTCACTCAGTCTGATGTTGCGAAGGTTATAGGCGTGAGCACTCCTCAAAATATTTCCAATGTGGAAAGAGGGGTGAGCCCCATTCCCTTTGATCACTTAGAAGAGTGGGTCAGTTTTATTGGAGCAAACAAGAATACTGTTATGAAGCTATTAATGAACAACTATAGAAAAAAAGTAAGAAAAGGACTTGGGTTATGATTAGAAATCAGGGAGGAAATATGATGGTCAGTGGAGCAATATTAATGTTGATGATGGGGTGTTTAGCTATGCTCTATATTGTTAAGAGTGAATCAAGAAAGCCTAGTGAGCAAACCATGGAGCTTGTGAAGTCAGTGGAGAGTGTGTTTGTTCACATCGGGGATATAGAGAAAACAGAAAAAGAGTTTAGAGAAAGAATTGAAGAGCTTGAAAAACAAATTGGTGGTTTTGATCGAAGGCAAGCTAGTGTTGAGGTGCAAATGCAGGAGTATGATGGCGATCTTGATCAGGCTCATGAGCACCTTTCACGCGTCCGGGAGCAACTTGCAAACATAAAGGATTATGACAAGAGACTGGCTACGGCTCTTGAGAAAAAGTTTTCTCATTTTGAAAAAAACATCAATGTTAAATTACATGAAACAAAGACTATTGGTTACGAGCGAATCGTTAAGGATTCTAAGGGCCGAAGAGTTAAGCAAATGGTTTATAAAACCAGGCCCTATACTCCTAAGGAAAAAGAGAAGAAATACAATATGCCTGGGGTAAAGGAATCAAAGTTTGCAATGGATAATGCTGGCTTGTGAGCACTCTAGCTGAGTATTTAACAACAGTTCTTAAAATAAAGAGAAACCTTGTCGGTAGGCTTTCCCCTGAGACAGATTATTGTAAAGGTTACAGCAAGGCTGTTGAGGACACGCTCGAACTGATAGAAGAGTATCAGAAACTAGAGGAATTAAGATAGATGGATATGGATTGTATGCCAAATAGATTGAGTGATTGTAAAAAAACCAGGAGTGCGAAAAGTGATGAGAAGTTTAGATTTGTTTTCAGGATATGGCGGAATCACTTTAGCCCTAGAGGAGTGGTGCAAGCCAGTTGCTTATGTCGAAATTGAAGAATACGCGCAAAGAATTATCGCAAGTCGAATGGCCGATGGAAGTTTACCAAGAGCTCCAATTCTTGCAGATGTCAAAAACATCGAAGGTCAGCCTGGGGTCTGTGACATCATTATTGGAGGATTCCCCTGCCAGGATATCAGTCTTGCAGGAAATGGCGGTGGCCTGGAAGGTGAACGCTCAGGATTATTTTTCGAAATCATACGACTCGTTAGCGAGTGCCGACCTCAATTCATTTTCTTGGAAAACGTCCCAGCTATCACTCTTCGGGGGCTTGACCGAGTTCTCTTGGAGTTCACTGCGCTGGGGTATGACTGTCGCTGGACAGTTGTATCAGCCAACTATGTTGGAGCCCCTCATAAAAGGGACAGATGGTTCTTGCTTGCCCACTCCAACAGCAAGTCCTTCGGGACGAAATCAACCAAAAAGCAAAAATGCAAAGATCCGTCCAAGCCTTTATCAAATGGCAAGGGAGTGCAGGCTTCCAACACCACTGGCAAGAGATCACAGGGGTTGCTCTGGAAAGAATCGCAACACCCAACAGCTTCCCAACTTAGTAGAAAAAAATGGTTTGAAGTTGAACCCGCGGTTTGTCGAAGCACTTATGGGGCTAGAGATAGGATGGACAGACTTAAAGCCCTTGGCAATGGAGTTGTGCCAGAACAAGTAAGATTAGCTTTTCAATATTTAATTAAAGGAGTGCGAACATGACAACAATTCAAATTGATTTATTTATGTTTGGCTGGGTATTGTATGAAACTTAGAATAGAAAAGAAGGGATGTTAAATGGAAGCTTTTACTAACACGCCAATAACTAAAAAAGAGTTTGTTAAGAACTTAAAGTGGCATCAAGAACAGGACGCTTTTGTTGCGGGGTCTTATGATACTGCAGATGGGCTTACCTTTAAAGGTTGTGCTGTTGGTTG
>Ga0075119_1000791_pt1 | contig 16209 bp, 20 predicted proteins | sample AntAceMetag02UK9_FD_69791 | JGI IMG/M metagenome (GOLD analysis project Ga0075119, IMG submission 69791) | Saline lake microbial communities from Ace Lake, Antarctica - Antarctic Ace Lake Metagenome 02UK9 | ecosystem: Environmental > Aquatic > Non-marine Saline and Alkaline > Saline | place... | reverse complement strand
CAGCGGATGCTATTGCGTCTATTTACCGAATGGTATCGGTACCTTCTAACGCAAGAGTAGCACAAGTGCTTTTATCTTGTGATGACTTAGGCTCGACAGGTCTTGCCGACGTTGGCATCTACCAAACTACGGCTAACGGCGGAGCTGTTGTGGATGCTGATCACTTTGCAAGTGCTCAGGCTCTAACGACTGCGCTTAAAAACAGCGATGTTACGCATGGGTCAGCAGTGTACGGTTTAGAAGATATCGAAAAACCACTTTGGGCAGCGCTGGGTTTGAGTGCAGATTCAAAGCGTGACTACGATATTTGTCTTACTCTTACAGAAGCTATAATAGCCGCAGGCACTATTTCAATGCAGGTGTACTACGTAATTTAATAAGTTTAAGGGGTGTAAAAACCCCTTAAGTTTTTTGGGGGAATAATGGCTACACGTATTTACGGGTTATCCGTAGGTGAGGGTGAGTTTTCGGTTACTGAAGGTGTGGGTTCTGCGGTAAGTGCAGATACGGTTGAGGTTACAATTAATCTTGCGGCTACAACAGTTAATCTTGACGGCGCTAATCAGAGAGCTATCTTAAAACAGGAAGTTTTAGATATCTTAGATAAGTTTAAGAATCATATTTTAAAAGGCAACTGGCCACCGGCATAAGGGGTTTTTAGATGAGTAAGGCTTTCATATTTGCCCCGCCTAAAGAAAACGAGGTGTGGGTACATACGGTAGGGGCGCTGGGTACAACAGCTACGGCTATACCTGTTTACTCAACGACTGTTAGTAACGTAGGTACGGCTATAACTTACGCCACAAGTGCAGCAAACGGTGCAAGCTTCACCATTAACGAGGCAGGCACGTACGCCATGTCTATGACGGGTATTAGGACAGCTGGAGCTTTAACGCTTGTTATATCCAAGAACGGATCTGATTTAACTACAACAACAGGTCTTGCATCCGATCAATCACTGGGCCCAGTTACTTTGGGTACAGCTTCTTATGGTACCGTAACGGCGACTCGATATTTAGCAGTGGGCGATGTAATAAGGCCGCACATGTCAGCAGCGCCGAATGCGGCAAACGGTTTGGTGTCTTTTTGTATAACTAAAACTAACAGGTAGGTTTCTTTGGCATCTAAGGTTGAGATAGCAAATAGAGCGCTACAGATACTAGGTGCTAAAAGTATCACTTCACTTACCGAAGATTCTAGAAATGCTAGATCTATTAATCTTGCTTATGAGCCTGTAAAGCTTGCAGAGCTTAGAAAGCATTCATGGTCTTTTGCTATGAAAAGGGCAGGCCTTGCAGCAAACGCTACTGCACCTATTTTTACAAAAACAAATAGCTTTCCACTGCCGTCTGATTTTCTAAGGCTACTACCCAAAGACGGTGAAGATCTGACTAACGATTTAGACTGGCAGATTGAGGGAAAGAGTATAGTAACTGACGATGCTGCGCCATTAAAGATACGATACATATATGACGTAACAGACCCGAATGAAATGGATGCTTTGTTTAGGGAAGCTTTTTCTTATAAGCTTGCTGAAACTTTAGCTGAAGAAATAACTCAGTCTAACACCAAAAAGGCTGATATATCATCTCAGTACAAAGACATAATCGCTGATGCCAGACGGGTCAACGCTATTGAGCGTGTGGCTCAAAATCCACCCGAGGATACGTGGGTAACGGTGAGGGCCTAAATGCCAAAAGTCTCACCCATACAATCAAGCTTTTCCGGTGGAGAATTTAGCCCATTAATGAATGGGCAAGTGGGTCTTGATAGATATAGAGAAGCGCTAGAAACGTGTTTAAATTTCGTACCCTCTTTGCAAGGTGGTTTAGTTAAAAGATCTGGCACGCAGTATGTCGCTACTACCGAGACTGTTAGTGAAGATTCAAGGCTTATAGCCTTTAGGTTTTCTACAACTCAAGCCTACATATTAGAATTTGGAAACGAGTATGTAAGGTTTTACAGAAACCAAGGTCAAATACAATCGGGTGGATCACCTTACGAGATAACGTCACCTTATGCAGCGGCTGATTTATTTCAGATACGAGTTACTCAGAGTGCAGACGTAATGTATATCGTGCATCCGGATTATGCTCCAAGGCAGTTAACTAGAACGGGTCATACTTCTTGGACACTGACTGAGATTGAGTTTGATGAGTCACCGTACTTACCAGTGAATGCCACGACCATATCTTTAACCCCAGGGGGAGCTACGGGTGCGGGTGTGACGCTAAAGTCTGATAATACTACGAGTACTATATCAAATGCTGCCAACAACGGGTCTGGCTTAATAAGAATAACAGTGACTGGCCATTTGTTTGCTACGGGCGATAAGACGGGCATAGAGAGTGTCGGTGGAACTACAGAAGCTAATGGTGATTGGACCGTAACTAAGATAGATGCCAATAACTTTGACTTACAAGGCTCTACTTTCGCAAATACATATACATCAGGCGGCATAGCTAGACCCGGTGTTTTTGAAAGTACAGATGTGGGTAGAGTTGTAAGATTGCAGCAAGTCGCTACGTGGGGTTGGGGTACAATAGTGACCTACGTGAACCACGGCAGCGTAACGATAGACGTAACTAAAACTTTAACTAACACTGCTGCTAAAACTTCTTGGAGACTAGGGGTGTGGTCGGGCACCACGGGTTACCCTGCGGCAGTTACCTTTCATGAGGATAGATTGATATTTGGTGGTAACTCAAACACTCCGCAAAGAATAGATGCAAGTGTTGTGGGTAACTATACTGACTTTGCACCGTCGGCATTAGGTGGGACAGTAGCTGATTCAACAGCTTTGTCTTTCACCTTTAATGCCAATGATGTGAATGTGGTCCGGTGGATTACTTCAGATGAAAAAGGTTTGATAGTAGGGACTACAGGCGGGGAATGGATAGTTAGGCCATCTTCACAAAGTGAAGCATTAACACCTGCAAACATTACAGCGAAAAGATCGACTACGTATGGGAGTGCAAATATACAGGCCATCCAGTTTGGTAAGTCGGTTTTATTTGTTCAGCCATCCTCTAGAAAAGTAAGAGAGTTAAACTACTCATTCGAAGTTGATGGTTTTAGGGCGAGTGACTTAACATTACTTGCTGAGCATATAACTCAAGGTGGGCTTGTTGAGATGTCAGCTAACAAAGAGCCTCAGCCTATTCTGTGGTGTGTACGCTCGGATGGGTACTTAGTCGGGTTAACTTATGAAAGAGATGTTGATTCTTTTAAAGTGGGCTGGCACAGACAGTTAATAGGTGGAGTTAGCGATGCAGCAGGTACTCCTGCAAAAGTAGAAAGTATCGCTACTATACCATCTCAAGACGGCTCAAGAGATGAGACTTGGATGATAGTTCAGCGCTATGTAAACGGCGCTGTTACAAGACACATTGAGTTTTTAACTCCGATATTTGATGATTCAATAGAACAAAAAGATGCTTTCTTTGTAGATGCGGGTCTTACTTATGATGACCCGGTAACAGTTACGGGTATCACTAAGGCAAGCCCTGGCGTTGTAACAGCAGTTGCTCATGGGTTTTCCAATGGCGATAAGGTTCTGTTTTCAGGCATACTTGGAATGACAGAGCTTAGTGGCGTGAGTGCCTTAGTCGCTAACAAGACTACAGATACTTTTGAGCTTACTGATTTAGCGGGGGTTGATTTAGATACCACATCTTACACCACTTACGTTTCAGGTGGAGAGGTTAGAAAATACATATCAACTATATCGGGCCTGGGTCACTTAGAGGGTGAGTTGGTAAGCATATGCGCTGATGGCGGTACCCAGCCTTCACAAACAGTTTCAAGTGGCGCTGTAACTTTGGATACACCAGCTACCACAGTTCATTTGGGTTACACGTATAATTCAGATGGTAAAATGCTAAGACTTAATGCGGGTGCAGCAGATGGTACAGCCCTGGGTAAAACCCAAAGAACGCACAGAGTAGGTATTATGCTGCATAGATCTTTAGGCCTTAAGATTGGTACAAGCTTTACTGATTTAACTACACTTACCTTTAGAACAGCTTCAGATGCGATGGGTAGAGCGCCAGCTTTATATACGGGTATACGCTCTGAAACATTAGATGCAGACTACGATTTTCAGAACCAATTATGTTTTAGGCAAGATCAACCGTTGCCATGCGTGGTTTTAGCAATCATGCCTCAACTTCATACGCAGGACAGATAATGGGCGCAGCTACTACATTTCTTGAGTTTGAAGGGGCGGGCCAAGAAGCGGACGCCACGAAAAGGGCCCTTGGTTTAAACTCACTTGAATCTGAAAGAATGGCTCAGGAAACTCAGAAAAAGACATTTGAAGATGAAAGACAATTTAGAATATCGGTCATGCGAGATAGAGAGCGAAACGTGGCAGCTATTGGCGCAAGCGGCATTAGAATGGAAGGCTCAGCCCTTGAAGTATTAAGGGATAATGCGAGCATGGCTGAAAAAGACATAATCAACATGCGTGATTCTGGTAGAAGTAAACGTGATGCATTCTTAAAAGAAGCTAGTAATTTTAGAGAAGCTGGCAGATCCGCAAGCAGGGCCGGGTTTATAAACCAAGCGTCGGCTGTAGTAAAAGGTGCGGGCCAAGCGGCCCAACAGGCAGTCAGTGGTGGAGCGGGTGGTTAAATGCCAGTAATAAGAGAGTACCAAAGACAGACGCAAGCAGCTGGTCCTGTTCAAGGCCCGAGAGTAACACCGGACCAGTTAGGTGCAGGCGCAGGTAGGGCTTTACAAAATTTAGGCCGGGCGGCAAATGCAAGCGTTACAGGTGTTGAAAAAGCCCTGGACCAAAAAAATGCATCTGAAGTATCGGTTAATCTATCAAGAGCCAATGCTGATTTAGCAAGAGACCTTGAACAGCTTGTAAGAACTGCTGAGCCAGGGGATGCAAAAGCTTTTGAAGATTACAACAAGAGAGTTGATGACACCCTTACTGAAGTGGGCGAGAACGCAACGTCCCCTACGGCAAGGCGCATGTTTGCTGAAAGCTCAGCGAAGATTAAGGGGCACATGCACAATGCCTCAGCGGGTAGCCAAGCTGATTTAGCGGGTGTTAAGGCGGTAACTGATTACTCTACTATTTTAAACAACTTATCTTCAGCAGCGCTTTCAAGTCCTAGCTCTTTGGATTTACAAATAGACCAGCACAGTAAAGATATGGATAGGCTAGTTACCACGGGCCAGCTACCTAAAACCAAAGCTTTAGAGTTAAAGGCTAGGGGCCAGAAAGAAATAGCGGTATCCTCAGTTCTTGGGTGGATACGCTTAAACCCTGACTATGCAAGACGGAAGCTTGACGGGAAAGACCTAGATGACTTCTTAGATGGTACTGACAAAGCCGGCTTATATTCCAGATTAGATGCTTTAGACAATCAGAAGAAAACTAAGATAAACAGCCTAGAAAAACTTAAGTTTAAAGACCCTTGGGCTTTCTTTACTGAGGCAGGAGAGAAGTACGGCACTATCAAGTTTGGCGATCCCAATAGCTTAGGCACAACACTTATAGATAGAAAAGCATTTATAGAAGATGCTAGAACGAGGCATGGTCTTAGGCAGGATGAAGTACCTTTTCTAAACCCAGCAGAAGCTAAGGGTGTAGCAAGCTTTTTAAAAGATTCAGAAGCTAAGGACATAAATGCTTTTCTAATAAACTTAGATAAGAACGCAGATTCTGACATGCAAAAGCGTATCTCAGAGCAAGTCTTTAAGGTGGACCCAGGCATGGGTATAGCACTTTCGGTTTCGAGTGAAGCACCTGATGTATCTCAAGGGATTATAGCTGGGCGAAAGCTATTTAACGCTGAGCTTGAGAAAAGGGGTGGCAGCGCTGAGACTGGTAAAACAGGCTTTTTGTTACCGTCTGATACCAGAGTTAAAGAAGATTTTGATACGTATGTGGGTAATGCTATTTCAGATCCAGACTTAAGAGTAAAGATTCGGGACGCAGCTTTTTACCACAGCGCTAATAAAACCTTTGAGTCGGGAGGCTCTTTAGCAGAGTTAGATTCTTCTCAGTTTCAAGACTCCTTAGAGAGTATAGTTGGTCCACAGATAGACATTAATGATAGGCGCATATTTTCATTTAGAGATAAGAGTGGAAAGTTTGTTGATGACTCCGAGTTTGTAGATGCTTTTGAGAACTTAACAGATGACATGCTTATGACCACACACAAAGACACCTTAAGAACTGCATCAGGTGAAAACTTAAACGCTCTAAAGTCACAAGGTCGCTTAAGCCCTATACAGGTAGGTGATGGTCTGTACATGCTAAAAAGAGATAATGAGCTAGTCCTAGATAGTAAGGGTGAGCCTTTTGAATTAGATATGAAGTCTATAGTAGAATACCAAAGAAAGATACCTAAGGAGAAACCAAAGGGCTCAGACTTAAGCCGTAGAGGGGTTCCCTTGTAGTGGCTGGTATATTTGACTTAGTAAATAGGACTAGAGTGGATTCAGGCATAGTAGAGGCCCAAGTGCCCTCTACTACTTTTACTGACGTAGTGGGTGCAAGCTTTGAAGCCACAAGAGATAACTACAACTCAAATTCAACAAGTTACCTAAGACAGAAATTCACACAAGAACGAGATGACAACTATAAGTCAGCAGTGGGTAGAGACATTTACCAAGATGCGCTTAGCTTGTTAGAAGATGGTAGCCAAGAAGCTATAGCAGATCCAAGAACTGGTACACTAAGACGCGAAAGTCCTGAGATGATAAAAGCGGTAGATACGCTTTTAGAGCAAACAAAGGTTAGCTTGCCAGATAGCGCAAGTGGCATGTGGCTTTCTGGGGAAGTAAATGAGCGAGCTAAGTCTAAGGCTAGGTCTTCTCTAAAGAACTTAGAAAAGGTATCAGCAGGAGCTACAGGTTTTTCGGCTTTTAGCGGCGGGCTTGCAGGGGGGATTGGCGCTGGATTTACGGACCCTATCAATCTTGCAACACTCCCTTTTGGTGCAGCGTCTTCGTATGGGATAATAAAAACAGCCCTTATGGAAGCTGCAATTAACGCTGCCAGCGAAGTAGCTATTCAGCCCTTTGTAGCTGAGTGGCAAAATGAGATAGGAAACACATACGGGTTTAAGCAAGCTGCTGAGAACGTAGGTATGGCAGCACTGTTTGGTGCAGGTATTGGTGGACTAGCACGCGGTGTAGCTAAAGGCTTAGAAAAAATAAGCGTACCTGAGATAAGTCACCAAGCCATTTTCTACGATATGTCTGAGAAGTTTAAAAGGCAGGGTAATTTTGAAGCTGCTGATGCAGCACGTGTTATGGCCAGAAAAATAGACGTCGATGATGCCGATGTAGGTAAGTTTTTAAATGACGTAGCTGTAATGGAAAAGCATGTAGAAGCCCTGGGTGAGTTAGAAATTGCTTTAAGAGAAGGTAGAAACTTAGACCCTGAAAAAATAAGAATAACTAATGACGAGTTAGCTGCTATTAATCCTGATAGTCTAAAGTCACCAAAGGCAAGGGCTGATGTAAAGCTAATACAAGAGCCTGCTATAGAAAAGACTAGTACCAAAGAGAGTAACCCTATGGTGGAACAGCCAAGGGCTGAGAAAGTAATGCTAGGAAAGCAAAAAGAAATCGAAGCCACTCTTAATTCAGAAGCTGCTGTAATGGATGACACTCAAAAGTTTTTAGAAACTCATAAGGACGAAGACATTATAGTGGGCGACAGTGTGACAGATGACTTAACAGTGGCTTCCATTAAAAAAGAGATAGAAGATAACACGGCTTTTAGAAACATACTAAGGACTTGCAGCTTATGAGTTTTATAAAATGTATAGCAGACGGCGCGGCTGCGTCCATGATATCTACTAAAAAAGTAGATGAGTTTCTGAATAAGTATCAGGGGCTTGTGGCTAAGTACGAGAAGGCCGGTCAAAGCTCAGGCGCTGCACACCAAGCTGCAAACGATGCAGTGGCGCAAGAAGTCCTAAGAACCATAGGAAAAGAGCACGCTAACATTAGACACGCTAACAAGATAAATGAAGTAAATACTAGGTTAGACGGGCAAAAAGGGAAGATCGAAAAGAAGGTTAGTAACTTATACCAGAATGCAGCTTATGCAGGTGAAGGTGTAAGGGCTACTATGTATTCTCTAATGGATGAGTTAGGGGATAAGATCAAAGGTAATTTCTTAGGTCTTAAAAGGGATAATACTATTTTTGAAAAAGCAGTAAGACATGCTTTAGGTGAAGCAACAGACAACGCTGAAGCTAAGCAATTAGGAGATCTCCTATCTCAAGTATTCGACTATGGTCATTCACGGCTTAGATCTGCCGGTGCCAATATCGGAAAGATAGATAATTATTTTCCACAGATCCACAAAAAAGAGGCCATTATAAATTTCTCTAAATCGGAGTGGGGTGATTACATTGAGCCACTCTTAGATAGAGAGAAGATGCTAAATCCTGAAACGAGTTTACCGTTTAGTGACTTACAGCTTAGAAAAATAATTGATGACACCTACGACGATATTATAACAGGTGGTAGATCAAGCCTACAAAAGAGAATAAAGGACGGGAAGGTAACTGCCGGGGCAAAAGGCGGGGATGTAAATGCCAAAAGAGAAGCCTCTAGATTTTTTCATTTCAAAAACGCAGATGCATTTATAAAATACAACAGTAAGTTTGGAACAGGAAAGAACGGTTTAATAGATGCTTTCTTGGGGCATGTAGACTTTGTTTCTAGAGACATAGGTTTACTGGAAACTTTAGGTCCAAAGCCTGATGCTATGTCACGGTTTTTAAATCTTAAAATGGAAGCTGAGGGTGCAAGTAAGTTAAAGCAGAAATGGACCGATGCGCAGTATAAAGTAATCAGGGGCTTAGGCTCAGGAGACGCCGACGCTCTTTGGTACAAAGTGGTAACAGGAACTCAGAATTGGATACGATCTTCAGTCCTTGGTGCAGCGTCTCTATCGGCCATCTCAGATACAGCTTTTATCGCAGCTACTGCCAGAATCAATGGTTTAAGCGTTACTAAAACAATGGGGACTTACGCAGCTCTTTTTACTGGAAGTTCCACAGAGCTAAAAGAGATAGCAAAGCGTGTAGGGTTTAACGCTGATATAATAAACAGCAGTGTGCTAGCTGATACCAGATTTGCAGGCCAAACAAGTCCAGGTAAAATAACGGGCACACTATCAAGTATGACCAATAAGCTATCTGGTTTACAGCACATGACTAACGCTGCAAAAGATGCAATATCTCTAGAAGCCCTCAGCCATGTGGGTGAGCGAATAACTAAGCAAACTCCTTGGCAGAAATTAGATACCGACCTTACAAAAAGCTTAGAAGCCTTTGGTATAAGTGAAAAAGACTGGGGTGTGCTATTAAGGGCTGATGTTTTTGATACTCAGCATGGATCAAAGTTTTTAATCACCAATGATTTTAGAGTAGATAGTAATTTAGGTGTATCAGCTTCTGAGGCAAACAGGATTGCAAACGGTCTTGATCAATGGATATTTTCTTTAAGAGCCCTTGCTGCAAACGAAGGTAACTTAGCTGTTAAAGCGTTAACCACGGGTGCGGCATTCGGGGATGGCTCATCAGGTTCACTCTCTAGAGTTTTAGCTAATAGTTTGTTCATGTTTAAGACCTTTCCTATCTCAGTTATTTTAAATCACATGATACCTGCTGTTAGGCGGGCACGGGTGGAGAGAAAGTTTGACCACTTAGCTATGGTAACTATAGGGACCACTATGCTTGGGGCTGTGGCCATGCATTTAAAAGATTTAGCTAAGGGGAAAAAACAGGATAAGTTTGAGTTTGACCCTAAGTTTCTAATGGCAGCTATGATGCAAGGCGGGGGTGCAGGTCTTTTTGGTGATTTTCTGTTAGGGGATTTCTCAAGGTTTGGCAGATCACCTATCACAGAACTTACGGGACCTATGACAGGCTTGGCTGATGATATATTTAGATCTACCAAGGGTAACTTTGACAGGTTTGTTGATAGCAGAGACACTAACTTTAAGCGCGATGTATTTAGGGTGACCAAGCGAAACGTACCAGTGCTATCTTCTTTGTGGTACGCAAGGCTTGGGGTAGAGAGAGTTTTATTTGATAACATAGAGCGACTGATAGACCCTAACTTTGATAGGCGTACAAGACGGCTTGAGAGAAAAATGCAGAAAGAAAATAATAAAAAATTTTGGTGGAGGCCGGGAGCCGACACGCCGGGGGGTAGGTAATGTCAATTTCAACTACAACTAACAGGGTTACTTTTGCTGGTAACGGATCTACTACTGCCTTTTCTTTTCCATACTACTTCTTAGCTAACGCTGACCTTGTGGTGATACTAACTACAGCAGCCGGTGTAGCTACAACTCAGACCATAACTACACGTTACACGGTAACAGGTTCAGGTGTAGCCGCCGGTGGAACAGTTACTATGATAACAGCCCCTGCAAGCGGTGAGACTTTAACCGTTTACAGAGACCCAAGTGCCACACAAGAAGTGGATCTTATCGAGAACGATAGCTTGCCTGCTGAAACAGTAGAGCAATCTTTAGATAGATTAACCATGATCTGCCAAAGATTAAAGGACCGGATTGATAGATCAGTTATTTTAGCAGACGGCTTTGTAGATTCTTTTACGTTAACTCTACCTACGGACTTAGCTACTGCTGGTTATTTCTTGCAGGTTAACTCCACTGGGGACGGCTTTGATGTGGTAGCTGGTATAACAGCTGACGTAACGGTGCCAGCGGGCACGGGCATTCTCGCTAAAGTATCGGCTACTGCTACATCAGCTAGAACCATTACGGGGGATACAAACGAGATAGCTATCAGTAATGGTGACGGTGTATCCGGTAACCCTACAGTCGGGCTTGCAGATAACCCAGTAATCCCAGGCACTGAAGATATGACAGTGCCAGTTGGTACTACGGCTCAAAGAGATGGGTCTGTGGCGGTAGGTGCAGTTAGATACAATTCGACAACAAGCCTTTTTGAGTTTTATCAGGGCTCTGCTTGGGTTAACTACAAAGATATTTCTAAAACACCGACTATCCAAAGATTTACTTCGGGGTCTGGCACATACACCACTCCTGCGGGGTGTAAGCACATTAAGGTCTCAATGGTAGGCGGCGGCGGTGGCGGCGCTGGGTCGGGTACCGCAGGAGGAACTGCCGCAGGCGACGGGGGCGTTACTACTTTTGGAACTTCGCTATTTACTGCTAATGGCGGTACAAAAGGCCTTTTCAATAGCACTATATCAGTAGGTGGCACGGTTACTGTTTCAGGCGGATCACTTATGTTTTCAGCTACGGGGCAAGCCGGTGGAGGTAACGCTTATACTCCTACGGCAGGTCCGGGGCTAGCAGGTGCTTCGGGTGGCACTACCATTTATGGCGGTGCTTCGAGCGGAGTTTACAACGGCGTAGGCCTAGCAGCAGCGGCTAACACTGGTGGCGGCGGTGGCGGCGCGGGTGCAAGCCCTAGCGGTGCAGGAAACGTCCACAGAGGTGGCGGCGGTGCTTCGGGCGGGTATATCTGTGCAATTATCGCAAGCCCTGATGCGACCTATTCTTACGCAGTTGGCGCAGCAGGCACCGCTGGGGCAGCAGGTGCGAACGGGCAAGCAGGCGGTGTGGGTGCAGCAGGTATAATCAGTGTCGAAGAATTTTACGGATAAATAACAAGGGGGAATCAAATGGAAAACATATTACAAAAGGCATTAGAAGTATTGCCCATAATTTTGCAAGCACTCGGTGGCTTAGTAATAGCTGCTACAGCGGTTGTCAAGCTAACACCGAGTAAGCAAGATGATATAAATGTATCAAACATAACGCTTAAGTTTTTAAAATTTCTTAGCTACTTACCGACACTTGGTATTAACCCAAGAACTAAAGCTTTAGAAGATGCGATAAAAGATGTTAAGCCTAATTAGTTCTTTTATGTCGGCACTTCCAGAGCTTATTAAGCTTATTAAAGAAATACAAAATAGTATTAATGAGAGTAATCGGAAGGCAGAGGTAAAAGAAGATGTGGCAAAAATACGAGAAGCTTTTAAGAACAAAGATGCTGAAGCTCTTAAGCGTATTTTTAATGAGTAGCTGTATTACTCAACCGACGGCTTCTAAGTTTGACGGCGACTGGGTTTTTGTGGATTTGCCAAGTGGGGAGCGTGGTGCTTGTTTACCCATAAACGATATCATTGACCTAAAGGAGATTTTGTACAGATGCAACCAGACCAGGCAGTGCAGATAGTAGATCTTTCCAAATTCTATTGGGCAATCGGTGCCATGATTGTCATGAACTTTGGTACCATAATCACGGTGTTTATCACTGCTGCAAAGGCTCTTTGGTGGGTAGCAAAGCTTGACGCTCGGGTACAAACTAATTCCAAAGATATAAACCAAGCACACCGTGCTATTAAAGAGATTAAGAGAGTTTCAGATGAAGCATAGCTACCATTGGGCTTTATTTATTTTGTGGTTAGCTGCGGCGGGTTTTTTTGGGTTGTGGATTGCAAATGGATTTTAAAAGGTCGGTTAGCTTAATACTGCAATTTGAAGGTGGTTACGTATTTGATAGCCAAGACCCAGGTGGAGAGACAAAGTATGGTATCAGTAAAAGATCACACCCATACCTCGATATAAAAAACTTAACAGAGCCTGAGGCTATTGAACTTTACAAAGCTGAATACTGGGACCCGTTAAAGCCACTACTTTTACCAAGACTAATAAGACTTTGTTTGTTTGACGCTGCTGTAAACCAAGGGGTGAATCGAGCTATTAAGTTTTTACAAGAAGCCATAGGTACTGAGCAAGACGGTATTGTAGGCCCATTAACTATTAAGGCTTCAAGCCTTCCCGATAGTTTTATAATCCTTGAAAGTATGGTAAAATTAAGACTAAATCATTATGCAAAACTACCCCATTGGTCCCGCTTTGGCCATGGGTGGACAAGGCGTTTAATAACCGTCTTGTTTGAATCAATAAAGGCGAATCATGAGACCCAAGCGAAAAGAATTATATGAACGGCTAGATCCAAGAGCTCCTAATATGAAAGATTATGGGAACTCCCACTATGACCTAGTTAACCATCCGGGCCGCACTGTCGATAGCAAGGTCAAGCACGAAATGATAATGACCCCTGCTGAGTGTGTGGTTAGAAGGTTTGGGGGTGTGTACAGGCTTTGTAATGCGGTTAATGCGTATCAAGGTGAGGACGCAGTAAAGCTAAGTCCTAGTACTGTATATAGGTGGATGTATCCAAAAGAAAAGGGCGGCATGGGGGGTCTTATCCCTAACGCTAAAGTAGAGCTAGTATTAAGGGCTGCAAGGTATAGTGGCGTGTTGATTGTACCTGAGGACTTAACACCAAAGCCTTTTCACAAGATGATGCTTAAGTGATTAAGTACAACTTTGATGTAAGCTTTAAAAGGCCCCTTGTTATGGGTGTTGATCCAGGTCTATCGGGTGCGATATGTGTTATGCACATTAAAGATAATGCGATTGTGGACATGATCGATATGCCAGTTATTAAGAAGAAATCAAAAGCTAGAAAGCAGGGATACTTATCTGAAGTAGATATGTATGAGCTAGCAAGGCTAGTTGATTTATACACAAAGCATGTCCGTATTTGTGTCATTGAAGAGCCCGGTGCCATGCCCAATCAGGGCTTGTCATCTACCTTTAGATTTGGAAAAACATGTGGTCAATTACAAGGTATGCTTATCGGTTACGGAGTTTTAGTTGTGCCCATAAAGCCAATGATATGGAAGCCTATGTTTGGTTTAAGTACCAAAGAAGATTCTATGTCGAGAGCGTCGTTAGAGTTTCCAGATTTTAAAGACCTATGGAAACTAAAGAAACATAATGACAGGGCTGAAGCTGCAATCCTTGCTTTGTACGCAAAGAAGGTGAGTAGTCTTAGGTAATCGCTTAAAGAAAAACCTTAACTAAGAAGTACATTACCGTAAAGCTTACAACAACCATGCAGCCTATAAATTCATTAACGCTTTCGTTTAACATCAATAATCCTATCTGGACCCCAGTTCTTGCATTCCCATACCCACTCGTACTCACCTTTGGGGTAGATGACTTTGAGTTTGGATTCGCATTCATATGTTACTTCAATAATAGTAACATTCTCCAACTTGGTAGCTACATCAAACCGTCTCGGCATACGGCAGTTAGGACACTGATACTCTCTCAAGTAGCCACCCCTTTTTGGTGGTCAGTCCCCCCGGAAGGTAGGGCAAAAAGAATATCCAGGACTACTCTTACCTGACCTAGGATAGCTTCTCACGGTTGACACAATCTTAAAAGTATAGTTTTATGTGGGCCGCTCACAGGTTTAAAGTTGGTTTAAAAGGCCCTCACGCTCCATGTCGAGGGCCTTTTATTTTAACAATGAGATAGCCCACGACATATGTCCCAAGACTTGCCCCAAAAAAAGCACCTATAAAACTGCTTAGAAATTCATCCATTCTTACTCACAATCGCAATACCCCTTGGCGTGGGCAGTTCAACCACATTATAGTCGTTGCCTAATTTATTCTTAAGATCCATCGGGCCACGGGGGTGTTTGTCGCTCGTGTCGTGAACTATCACAAGTGTCCCTTTGGGTAATTTATCAAGAGCTAGTTTAACCTCAGTGGGCCTAAGTGGAATGTCAGTGTCAGAGAAAACAAGGTATATTTTGTCCTCTACTTTTAACTCATTTAAAAAATCAATTGAGTTCTTACCTGTTACAAATTGCACCGGAAGATTGTTAGCTAGTATCATATCTCGTGCAGTCTTAGGCGGTACATCTGCGATATCAACTGTTATGACTTCACCCTTACCGAAGTCTTTTAGCACTGATGCAATACCGACTACTGAGCCTCCGTAGGCGGTACCCAGTTCAATTACTATATCTGGCTTAACTGTGGCTATGACCCCGGTGATAAAATAGAGCTCTTCCAGAGATATGGCCCCGCCAAGTAGGCCTAAGCCTCTAAATTCTTTATCTCTAGGCAGCGCTGGGTGACAGTCGTTGGCCTTTAGCCCCATTTGATCTATAACTTTTTCTAAATTAGGTAACATACGATTATCTCCTAGTTCCAAAGCAAAACAAAATACATCACACCCGGGAACAAAAGCCAAGCAATGCCTTTAAAGTCTATGTTTTCTGTTATGGTTTTATCCATTTGCAAACAACTCCTGATTATTTAAACTTGATACAAGTTTGTATTCTGGAATAGCAATATCATTTGCTTGCATAAACTCACGCATCCATTCGGCTGTGATTTTAACAACTTGATTTGAAACTTCAGTGTCGCCTTTGTGTATGCTTAAAAACCATTTTTCAGTGGGGCTATCTGAATCAGGCTTTAGATCAATAGAAAGATTTTCGTAGTTTTCTTTTCGGAGATTAGCAATGGTTCCACAGAAACAAGCGCATATGCCTTCATAACAAGAGCCATCTATTTTACCTCTAATTAAATAATCATACAGGCCTTGGACTTCCTGTTTAGCCGCTGTAAGTCTACCAAAAAAATCTGATTTTATATCTCTCAAGTCTGCATCTCTCAAGTCTGCACCTCTCAAGTCTGCACCTCTCAAGTCTGCACCTCTCAAGTATGCACCTTCCAAGTATGCACCTCTCAAGTATGCACCTTCCAAGTTTGCACCTCTCAAGTCTGCACCTCTCAAGTCTGCACCTCTCAAGTCTGCACCTCCCAAGTATGCACCTTCCAAGTATGCACCTTCCAAGTTTACACCTCTCAAGTTTACACCTCTCAAGTCTGCACCTCTCAAGTCTGCACCTTCCAAGTCTGCACCTTGTTTGACTGCCATCTCTATGGCGATCTTAAGGCTTTTGGCTTCTACTGAAAATAATGCGTCCCCACTAAATCTAATTTTTATTTCTATTTTCATCTCATCCCTTTCAAAAGCATCACTAAACTAATCACAAACACAAGCCAGCCAAACCATGCAATCCTGACTTTCCTCTCTCTTTTCTCAAGGGCCTCAAAGTACGCACTTGGTTTTATGTCACCGCCGTACTTATCCACTATGTCTTTGAAAATGTATTCTATGTTTTCTGTTATGGTTTTATCCATTTGCAAACAACTCCTGATTATCAAAACTCGATACAAGTTTGTATTCTGGAATAGCAATATCATTTGCTTGCATAAACTCACGCATCCATTCGGCTGTGATTTTAACAACTTGATTTGAAACTTCAGTGTCGCCTTCGT
>Ga0075119_1000780_pt1 | contig 16292 bp, 34 predicted proteins | sample AntAceMetag02UK9_FD_69791 | JGI IMG/M metagenome (GOLD analysis project Ga0075119, IMG submission 69791) | Saline lake microbial communities from Ace Lake, Antarctica - Antarctic Ace Lake Metagenome 02UK9 | ecosystem: Environmental > Aquatic > Non-marine Saline and Alkaline > Saline | place... | reverse complement strand
ACATCTAAATTAGGTGGGCCGATATTTGATGCCCTAGATGAAGCTGCTGAAACTACTGCACTACTTACAAGAAGAAAATTAGAAACAATAAAAACACTCTTCAACCCTGAACATACAAAAAAAGTTGTTGCCCTAAAAGATCATTTAGTAAAAACAGCAAAGAACGGTACGAGTCGTGGAGTTGACACTGCAACTAAGATTCAAGTACGTGAAGTTACTAAAGTGTTAAAAATGGCTAGAGAAAACTCATACAAACAATTTGATGCCTTTAAACAAAAGATGAATCAGAACGGACTTGGTAACGTAAAAGTTGAAATGAGGCCGGTACTTGATGAGGTAAAAAAAATAAAGGCTGCACTATTTAGTAAGGCTCCAGGTGCTGTTAATGAATCAGTTGATCCTAGCACATTGGCTAGAATGAAAGATATGATTACACGTATAGAGCAATCAGTATCACCAGTTAATGCTACTCGAATTACTAAATTACAAGGGGCTCTAGAAAAAACTCTGAATCCTACTAAGAGATTAAGAATAGAAAAGGCCATTACAAAGTTAAGTAGTAAGGAAGCTAAAACTACTTTAAGTTTTGACAAGGCTAGAGCACTTACTAGAAACATTGATGAAATAATGGAAAACTCTGGACACTATAATGCAGGTGACAATGCAATCTCAAGCGTAGGGCGTGGAATGTTTAAAGACCTACGTAATTCTATTATGAAGGCTCAAGGTAAAGATCTTAAGGGACAACTAGCTGTTGATTGGAATGACATGCGTACAGCCTACCATAACTTTAGGGGCGTTTATGATGATTTTGCATTGGTAGGTAATAAATTTAAAAATGATGAAAGGGCAGCACAGACTATCAATAAAATGATGGGCGGTAAGGGCGACTTCTTAACTGATAAATTTAAAGCTGTATCTAATCTAGCTGGCCCAGGAGCTAAAGACTCTTTTAATAAAATTGCTATTGCTGATGCTGCTAGAGATCTAACACCTATTTATTCTCAAGCTTCAGGTGGACCTGGACAATTAGCTTGGAACGTGACTACTCTTGGTTTAAGTTCTCCAAGAAGAACTGGATCAGCACTTGCATTTAAAAAGATATCTGAGAAGTCAGTAAAAACTATAAGGGCTGCTGGTAAGACTCTAGACTTTATAACTAAAATGGATGTTAAATCTAAGACTGCAATCCTACAATCTAAGGACTTATACCGCAAATTATTAACGCCGTTACACGAATCTTATTTAAGCCCTGATGAGCCGGAGCAGTAAGGTGGATGAGCAATTCAGAGACAAACTCCTAATAGAAATACATGCATCACAGGCTGCTAGTAATATACAAATTGTCGAAATAAAGGATGACCTTAAGGCTCATATGCGAAGGACTCATCAGAATGAGGTTCTTATAAAGCAGGTCGAAGATAAACAATCGGCTGATATTAATTATGTTAAAAAGCACATCTATTATGTACAAGGGGCGCTTGCCCTCTTAGGCATCATCGGTACTATCCTTGCCGCGCTTAAATACTTCAAGTAACCTAGCCTCTAGTTTGTCCCAGATCTCCTGTTCAGACTTCCATTTGCCGTTAATATATAGATCCAAGTAGTAGCTTTTAAGGCGCTCCTTCAAATCATAATCTAATTCTAAGCTGTGTTTCTTACAGAGGTCTTCAAACTTGCGCATTGTTTCCTTGAAAAAAATGTGAGTACCAGTCGCGACTCTGGTTGATGCTTAATTTATCCACGCTCCTGTCGGCTGATCAACGCCGAACTGTCTGTAGCATATGGCGGCTGCTTGCGTGTCTCTATAAGGCTAGTCAAACTGACGTTTCTAATTCATCATTTTTCTTTAAATAAAGTCTATAAATAGGACTTTAAGTCTATAAATAGGCATAAAATTAAAGTAATTGCATAAAAGCTATAGTATTTTCTTACCTTGTTTCTTTAATGTAACAGCCTGACGCCTTGAACCTAGGAGGCCCTTAGCACTAGCTGCATCAAATATTTCTTGGAAGGACTCAGCTAAGCCTTTATCCTTCTTTGGTTTACCATTATCATTTGTTGCCATAGTTACTCCCGTATAATTATTATAACACAGTAGACGAGCTACAATCCATACACATATATCTTTGTTTCTTTCCTGATTTTGAAGGTCTAAACCCCCATTTGTACGTGTCCTTAGAGCCGCATGTACCACAAGCAACCTCGGTATTCTTTGGTTTTTTCGTAGTCATAAACTTACTTACATTGGGATGATTCTTTATATACGGCAATAACTTAAAGTATAGATTCGCTCCAGATCTGATATCGCCCCTGTTGTAAAGCTCTAACTTCTTTAGCGACTTCTCACAACCAGCATCGGCCTTATGCATTATGTTTCTACCTAAGTCAATCTTCATAGGTACTCCGAATTCTCTAGCAAGATAATACAAACTATTGCTAGTAGCTTTAGCATATTTTCTAGCTGCCTTTAAAGTATCTACAGTAGGCGGCATATCAACTGCTGGAAGCCCATGTTTAATGAACCTGTAATTTAACTTCTTGATATCAAACGAATCTGAATTATGCCCTATGATTAGATCAGCTTCAGAAATAATCTTGTGAATCTTTTTTACTAATTGTCGATCGTCTCTAAAGTCCTTTTTATATGCCGATTTAAAATCAGATACCTTGGCGCTCTCTATTTTTTTAATAGTCTGGTTTTTAGTATCAAGCCATCCCCAAGCTACACAGGTTATATACCAATCATGCTTTACATACTTTGCGTCAATCTTATCTATATTATACAGTGAGTAAGTTTCAAATTCTACTACCATGCGAGAGTTTTCAATATCTACGTATAAGATCTTTGGATCATCCATTATTATCCAGCCTTTTGGTTAGTGCTAATTTATCTGCTTCATACTCTTCAATCGAATTCCATTTTTTAATAACTTCGCCGTCACTACCCAGAGCTAATGTTTTCTCTGGTAATGCTGAGGGGAACCCAGGTATTGTTGTAAGGCGTCTCATACTACCATCAGGTATCCATACTACATTACCTACTGCTGTCTTAAGTGGAATGTCCTCACCAGTATCAGGATCATAATAACCCTTACCAACTTCTAATACAATTCCTACAGTTGATGTCAACATCATAAAGTCAGTTCTATAATCTTCAGGAGTAGCAATAATTATACCGCCAGTAGTTTTTTGTTCGGTGTTAATATCCATTATCTCTAGGAGTAATCTATCTCCATGTAGTTGGCCTTTTTGTTCTAGACCCTCGTATGCTTGTAAGTATTTTGTTTTCACTAACTACTCCTTAGTTTATAATCTAATAAATTGCCTATTAATATTAGCCTATACTCTACAAGGCATCTGTACGTTTAATCTTAGCTGTTCTTATACCATCATCAAAGATCTCAATTATTACTTCACTCTCATATTTATCAAAGGTGCGTATAGTCATTATATTTGTATCTATAGTTATGTTCATAGATATATCTTGCGTGTTTGTTTCAATCCAAGTAAGGGCTTTTTTAAGTTCATCAAATTTGATCTTCACTACTTACCTTCTCCTGTTTATCTTCCTTAAGCGTATCTTTAATTTCTACAAGAAAAACTAGTATACTAGCAGTACTTACAATCACTACAACTGTTAACCATGTAATCAGCAATTCCATTAGTAACCATCCTTATACCAGCCGCGCCCTCTAAGGGTAAAGCCGGTGTCTGTGCTAACTTTCTTCTCTAAGTACTTCTCTTCTTTCTCTTTGCATTTAGGGCACTCGGCCCTCTCATCTGAACGAAGCTTGAAGAATTCAAACTCAGTTTTACATTTAGTACAGCGCAACTCATAGATTGGCGGCACTACAATACTCCCTGAATTCTGCCCTGAAGCTCTTCGTCCTTTCTACTCTGCAAATAACTCATGGCCGTTTCTATATTACTCCAGCCCATAATCTTACAGAGCTCATGTGTGCTAATGCCGCCCTTAGTTAAGAGTCGTGTTGCATATAACTTTCTTAATGTATGTGGTTTAAGGTTAACCTTTTTTAATGCACGTCGTAATGTAGTAACACTAGCTAAAGACTGTGGCAAGTTCTCAGTGAATATCCTACGCTGCTTGCCGCCCTTACCTATCACGTATATTTGACCATCTTCACGCTGCTCTAAATTGTAAGACTCACTTATCCTAAGACCTGTTTGTAACAGATAGAATGCATGCTGTTTAACAACAGCGTTCTCAATACTACTAATCTTAATTATAGCTTCATCATAAGTTGTTGCAAGAGTTTCTTTTTTATAGCTGTTTCTAAATACCTGTTTGTTCGTAGTTGTAAATTCCTTAAAGATATTCTTAGTAATCACACCAGGTTTATTTTCCATAATCCAATCAGCAAAATTACCTAACCTAATGAACGCCGTCTTTAAAGTATAGGGGCCGAGTCCTTGGCCTTTAAGCGTCTTATAAATAGATGCCGCATCCATACCGCTGTCTAATAAGTAAGAGTATTTTTTAAGTCTGGATTGCTCACTAAGTAGTGTAGCTCTAGTCCATACCTTATCTTTGTATTCTAAATAGTCTGTTACATAGTTACTTAGTTTCATATATAATTATCCTTTAGATAACAATAACATCCCTCTAATACAATTGCAAGCACTATTCACCCTTGTTTGAAATTAGGGCAGCTACTCTTTTGTTTGAATTATCTACTTGACCTTGTAAGGTTTCTATGGTAGTAAGCATCCCAGATAGATATTGCTCTACTTGATCCTGATCCTGTCTTAGTTTAATTACTTCTGATTCTACGGCACTATTATCTACTACAGGGGCAGCCGTCTTAGAGCCAACTGCTTTAGTAATAACATTAGCTGTAGAGTAACTGCCTATTACAAATAGTAACAAGTGTAATAGATTCTCAGATAGCCCACGCTCTGTATTTAGGTCGATGGCTACTCCAGCAATTAGGGCAATCATCGCCATCATTGTTTTACGCCCTCCTACTCTATTTAACATTTATTTCTCCTCAGTTATATCTAAATTTACAGATGATACTTGATCCATTTCAATTAATGAAGTTGTCCCAGTATTAAACTCTACTACAAAATAATCGAAGTTTCTATATTTAGTTATTGATCCAGCGCCCTCAATTAGCTTATAAGTAACTTCTTGATCTGTACTTAAACCTGAGTACTTAGTAAACTGGAACTGAACATTCTTTTTAAAATTGAAGGTGGCTACTCTATTGTCGCGTATCATTTCTCATCCTTTTCTTCTAACAAATTATATTTAAAGTTAAACTTACTTCCATTGCATCTAGCAATCTTCTGCGCAAATGTTTTAAAAGAGCCACGCCCTGGTTCCCAGAATAAGTCAGACTCATCCATAAGGTTACAACTCCAGAGCGCAGATTCTAATAATCTTTTATTAATCTTAGTAGTTCTATTAAAGTGTCGTATAGTCTCTTCTAAAGAAAACTCGGCGTCCTCAAAATCAATGTCGGCAACTAACCCACTAAGCTGCAAGTGGTACATTAATACCACAAGCTCACCTAAAGTTACATTTGCCATGACGCCGCCATTCATTCTAGTTACGACCTCTTACTTTATTTCCATAAGACTGGCCAACACGACTGCGAGTATTACTACCGACGGTTGCTGGACGCTGCTGCTCTTCAGTAGGGATTGGTGAGATCGTAGATGATAAATACTTCTCGCCCTTATTGAATTCAGAATCATTCTCAAAAACATTCAAGAACAGTGTAGCACCATGTGCGCCGTAGTCATTAGTACTAAGCTCTGCTATTAAGTCCTTAAGGGCATCAGCCTTAATCTTTAAAACATAACCTTCTAAACCAGTAGGTTGTTTAATTTTAAAAGTTGATGCTCGCGTTCGGAACTGATCGTCGTTACTTGTATTATCACTCATACTATTTCTCCTTAATTGTTGCGCCATTAAGCGCGGTTGATATTAGTTTATTAATTTCATCTTCTGATTCTAAAACAGCTTGATATGCTCCAGCAATGCTCTGAACTGCTACTGCCTTTGATTCTGGCATATACATTACAGAGTATATATGTTGTGGGTAGACATAAACTTTTACGTCACTACCTAAATCTGTTTTCCAAGTTGCGTGTGTTAATTCAATTGGTTTCATCTAGTCCTCCTCGAATATTGTTATAGATTGTACGGCGCGTTCATCAAAGGAAGTTATATTTAAGATTGCTCCATTAGACCATCCAGATGGAAAAGTTCCCCTAGTACTCTCTAAGTTAGCAGCTGCCATCCCTCTTAGTGCTTTAAAAGTTTCTGCACCCTCAAAATCAGAAGTATCATAGGGTGCTGGAGTCTGGTCTACAGTAGATGGGCCTAGATCATTCAGGTCTACATAAGTAGTTGTTGAATCTTTAAATCTTATTTTGCAAATCATAATCCATCCTCGATCTTTTTTAATAGTCCCTTGAGTAATACTCTACGACTCTTAGCCTTTTCTAAATAGGGTGCGTATGTTTTCTTTGTCTTTGGTGTAATCATTCTTTGTTTGTATCCAGGTATAATAGACTTCTCTAACATCTTAACACCCTGAGCAAGTAGGGCCTGAACTACTCTACGTTCATGGCGTCTCATTTTAAATTCTTTTAGGCCATCTTCATTTAGATCCCTATGTAATATATCAAGAGAGGAGCCCATGGACGCAAGTACTGCTTCAGGAAGTTTATCTTTGTTTTTAAATAATTTGCCTATATTATCTGCTAAGTATTTATGCTCAGCATCTGTAAGTGTAATTAATCCTAGTGTTGCCATTATGCTTTACTCCTACGAAGCTGCCAATTAGGCCGCCCTGTTTTTAAATATTTAGTTTCATATACAGAGCCATCAGCAAACTTCATTTTCTTAAACCCATGGTCTAACATGAATTCTACAATCTCACCTGAAGCTTTTTTATATGCCTCATCAGTTGCTGCCTTCTCTTTAACAATTTCATAAGCTAATTCTAACTTAGGTATCACCGCCTTGTCAAGCTTTTTTAATTCCTTTGGCCATTTCTTTTTAGGAAAATTAGCATCAAAAAATTCTTGCTTAGCATCCACGTCGCCCTTCTCTTTCCAGCAATCTTTACTATAGGGGCAGAAGGCACACTTGATACTAGATAGGTTATAACTTCGCTTAGCACTTCTAGGATCGCCCTTATCAGCTGCATCAGCAGCGCTCTGAAACTTTAACCTAGTTCTCTCATAGAGCGCGGCAGAGGGTTTAAATCTAATCTCACGTATCATGGAATCATTCTTGCAGTATTGTATAATTGCTGCATGGTCGATGCCCTTACGTAATGCCCAAGCTGTATTACAATAGAAATTTAACTGCCAAAAGTTTGATTCAAAGAATGGGTCATTAAGCTCTACTATAAATGCCTCTATGTCCTCTACCCAAAAAGCCTGATCACTATCATTAATAGAAACTACCGTATCCATACTGTGAAGCTTAGATGTTGTAGCGTCCCAATCAGATCTAAAGTATGAGTGAAACTTATTCTTCTTAGACTTATAATCTATTAGGCCCTTGCCATCCTCAGATAAAAATACTGAATCTATAGAACCCTCAATAGGGCCAGCTAATAACTCTGGATACTTCTTTGAAGTAATATCAAAGCCCATTACAGATTGCTGATTGTACCTGACCTTAAAGTAATCTTTAGTAGCCATATTAAAATGGGCAATAAAATCCTCTTCTATTGCATGGCCTACACTTAATAGACGTGATACATTTGGTTCACGTACTTCCTTCTCGTAGTAGGCTTGCCCAGTCTGCTCCATAATTCCATAAGCCAATTCACGCTCACACTTACCAGCTGAAGAGGGGCGAAGAACATGTGGCCTACTAGTGCCATCTTTAATTGCTGCCTCAGTATTCTTGCTATTCTCGTAGGTGCCGTAATCAAGGAGGTCTACATATCCAAATTGAGGTCCAAGTATCTTACTCACTTTCTAATATCTCCTTACTTAACTTAAATGGTACATCCACATTATAACTCGCCTTTAGTACATTTGTCAAGGCTTGAATTAGTATGACGTTAAGCTGCTCATCATGGGCTAGTTTACTGTTGGGCTGTACTCCAGCCCCTCTGACAGCCTCATACTTAATTCGCTCTAGTATAATTCTATTTATCACAATACGTGTGTCTATTACTTCACCCATGTTTTAGCTACCTCGCCCTCAGTTAATAATTTAATGTTACCCCATTGTGTAGGTAGCTCATGCCCTATCATTGCTGCTATCATTTCTTTCTTACAGATGTCTAACTTATCATCAGGAGCCTGAGCTAGTAGTTCATCATGTACAGTTATCAAAATTTTAGAATCTATTCCAAGCCCTATCATCTTATTGTTATAGCGTAATATGGCTTCCTGAACTATGTCACTAGCTGAGCCCTGGATCAATCTGTTGTAACCCTTCATATATATCTCGTCACGATCAGCGAAGTATATAGGTCGCCCTAAGAAATTGGAGACAGTCTGACCTCGCCCTAACCTTTTATCAAGATCTTCTTTAAATTCCCATGCACCTTTATACAGAGCCCTAATACTTTTTACAATATTCCTACAGTCTGTATCTGAGTACTGAGTAAAGCTTGCCTTATACAAAATATTTCTAACCCTCTTTGCCCCACTACCATAGATTACTGCAAGCCCTGCCGTCTTAGCAACAGCGCGCTCTCTTGGATATTTGCCCTTAACTTCATTAACATCGCAATCAATATAATCAAACATGGCCTTTGCTGTTGTGCCATGAAAGTCCTGCTCTTTAATTAGCAAATTACATAGGGCCTCGTCCTCACTAAAGTAGGCTATAAGCCTAGGTTCAATTGCTGCTAAATCTTGAATGACAAAACTGGTTCCAGGTTCTGATACAAATAACTCACGTGTTTCTTTTGGTTGATTTTGCAAGTTTGGAAAAGAGGAACTTAAACGACCAGTTCTAGTAGTAGACGTGTTAAAGCTCGTATGTATTTTACCCTTAACATTAAACTCTAAGTAACTAGGATAGTACGTAGAACATAACTTGTCCCACTTTCTATATGCAAGTAGGTCACTTATCTCTTCGTTGTCAATAGCTAATCTTTCTAGTACTTCTTTATCAGTTGACTCTTTACCATCCATATTAGTTATGTCAAGTTTCAAATAATCTCTAAGTAGCCATACAAGTTGAGTAGGTGAGTTTAAATTTAGGGGCGCCTCTATCTTCTTAGTATTCTCTGCTCTTTTAATATCATGGCGTTTAATAACCCCTGGAATCTTAGACTCATCCTTAAGTCTTAATACTGCACGACGCTCCATGTCATCAATACGTGTTAATTCCTTCTCTTCTTTTAATTTTCCCCATGCTTTAAATGCCCCAGCCCATTGCTTATTAATATTAGTAGAGGCCGTCTCTTTATTTGCTATAGCCTCGCCCTGTAACTTTTCAAAGGTATCCATACTAATTGATACGCCAGCCAATTCTGCTCTTAGTAATTCCTTAGCCCATGGTAATTGTTTCTCGTAATAGAAGTTATAATCATCCTCATGCATCTTAAACTTAAGCATGTGGTATAGGTCAAATGTATACTTCACGTCTTTAATCACGTACTCGTCATTGTCATGGTTAGTAGGATCTTCCCAGAAGGGTGCCACATCTAAATGGTAGGGGGCTAGGGTTTTTAGTGAATGAAGGCTGGCCTGCCTATGACTATAACCAGCAGGCAATTTTTTATTCTCTACCTGGCGCTGCTCCTCATAATTTGCTAACCAACTTGTAGGTATCTTTTCAGGCATAACATACGCCATCAATTGTGTGTCATGTGTCCATGCATTAATTAATAGGTCTTGATCCATACCGTTATGTACAAGATGTTTAATATCAAACTTGAAGTTTTGTCCTACCAATTGTAAATCCTCGATTCCACTTAAGAAATTAACCAACATAAAAATAAGGTCAGGCCCTCTAAATACCTGGTGCTTACCATCTTCTCGCCATACACCAACACAAGTTATTTCTGCCTTGTGTGGTACTAGGGCATCGTACTCTTTAGGCTCTGTTACGTGGTCAGCCCTCTTGGTTTCAATGTCTAAAGATACTAACATATTAGTCCTTCTGGATATTCAGTTCAGGTTTTACTTGTTTTAATTTACTTAGTATTACAGAAAACTGAGCCCTTGTCAACCTAAATTCATAACTTTTATTGCTATTCCAATCTTTGAAGAATTCTATATCTATAAAATGAGGAGTCCTCTTATCTACTACAACACCTAGATACCAACAGTCAGCAGCAAATGTTCTTAGGCCGCTCTGTGAATCGAAGTTTAGGGCGAGGCGCTTGTGTAGTCCATGAAGGCCCTTAATTGGTTTAATTAGCCTGTAAAATTTTATCTCACGATGCTCGGCACCAAAGAATAGATCGAAGGTATTTATACCGCTACCCTCAATATGTTCATGGAAGGGCTTTATAAAGAAGGTCAGTAATTTATATATTAACTTGTCCTTAGTTTCCCAATGCTTAATGTTTGTCAGTGTCCTCAGTATCTTGCTCATCAGCGGCGTAATCCTCTATGTATCTAGACATTATTATCCCGATTATTATTCCCTTACCCATATCTGTATCTACCATTTGATGTATCAACTCTGGTTCAATGTAACGATCTAACATATATGCAATTTGCTCTACAGTCTCGTCCTCTTCTGTTATTACAAACTCAGGGTACTGCTCCTCTAGAGTTATAAGTATTTCTTTAGCTACTGTAAAATAGTCTAGGTAAATCATAGCGACAAGTAACCACTAATTGCAATTGCTACTGCATCAACTTCGTCCCACTTTTCTTTTTTGATTAATCCTTCAATCGTTTTATATGCACTCTTGTTTTTATCCTTAAACCAATCAAGTACACCCTGCCCTACCTCTTCTTTGTCTGACTTACCAGATCCACCTATGTATTGTTTTACCTTTGTATTAGCTACCTCTATTATCTCAGTCTTTTTAGGTAGTGCTGACATATATGCACCAATAAGTCTTTGAAGAGTTTCACCAGATTTACCTCTCATGGCAAATGATTCAAACACAGCTACATCTATATCATCACCAATTTCTCCTGGGAACTTACTAGCCAATGACTGTAATCTTTTATTGGCCTTATCTTTTCTATTCTCTGGCCAGATTCCAACAGTAAGTATACTAAACGTTTCAGTTTCTAATGCTGCTAAACCTGTTGCGCTCTTAACTCCTGAACCAACATCTACTCCTAGTATAATCACGTGTATACTCCAGTTATCAGTTTATATTTAAGTGCAGCTGCTGTTGTTAGTGTCTCTTCATAGTTCATAAAAAGTTTTAGCATATCATCAGGTATTCCAATCGATTTATAAATTTCTACCATCCTTATATACTTTGTTTCATTATTCCAAGTTTCTTTTCTTGAGTTAGACCCTTCTGATCCATGGTGTATTAAGAAGTCAGTTTCAAACATAGCTAATCTTTCATTAGCACCTGCAAGTATTAATGTTGCAGCACTACTACATTCAGCAACTGCAATTGTAGTTACCTTACCGTGGTTTTTAATTAGTTGATATATCTGTAGGGCTTGCTGTACACTACCGCCCTCACTATTTATAAAGATCTCTACTTTACGACGCCTATTCTCTTGAAGGAATGGTATAACTTTAAACGTCATCTCGTCAGTGACTTCACCAGCTAAAAATAATTTTGGAGTTTTAGCACTTGACATTCATAACCTTCTTGTAATATTCAGTTTTACTTGGCGCCCTTAATTTTGCGTAAGGTCCGTGGTTATAAAAAACAAACCATGATTTAGGAAACTGTTTGCGCCTAAGTCTTTTTATTTTCTTTAAGTAATTAGTTGCTACTCTAGTATTTTCTACTACATTAAAACTTGCACCCTCAATAAAGAACTCAGGGCGGAGTTGGAATAATCCAATCTCACCAAGCCCTCCAATTACGTGTGGGTTTCCATTACTTTCTACCATCATTATAGCGTAGACTAGGCAGTATTGCAAGCCATTCTCTTTAGCATATTCCCTAATAATCTCAAGTACATAGGGCTTAGGGGCGGCCTCTGACCTATGACTAGTTATTAGTACTGCTACCACTATTGCTAATATCCATAATCCTGTCAAGATCTTTTTGCCCATAAAGTAACTCCTCTGTCTCAGTATTAAATGCATACTCGTAGTAATAACTTACGTCAGATAAGAAATCATTATCGTAATGTCCATCAGTAGTTCCAGCTGCTTCATTTAGAACAACCCACTTAGGCATCTGATTACCGGCATCATATATTTTCCAGGCTATCTCGATACATGTTTTTTTAATAGAATTCTCAAAGTCAATCATTTAATTCTCCAATCCACGGTAAGCAAGAAACCCAGCAATAAAAGATACTGGTATTAAGAATGAGGGCCGGTTGTACCACGCCCTTCTATTCCTAATCTCAACAGCTAACTCAGCCCTAGTTACTAATAGATTCTCTTCTAAGGTTTCATTAAGACGTTCACTATCTATTAGGAGCTTGTCTAAGTTTTCAATGTGTGCATCAGCTGCATCTATAATTTGTCCACAGGTTTCAACACATTCTGAAATCTCTTCTATACTTGCCCTTGTAGCAAATACATTAACTGTTATCAGGCTTATTATCAGGGCGATACTTATCATTAAACTTACTTTTCTTTTCATTGTAACTCCTTAATGTTATTCTTGCCTTCTTAATTCCTGCATCAATCTCTTGTCGTATCTGTGCGGATTCTAAATTTAACTTAGCCCTTAGTGTTTCCCTTCGAGCCTTATCCAGATCGCCCTTAACCTTGAAGATCAGGTAAACTATACCGGCTAAGCCTAATACAATTATTGCTATAAGATTTACATCCATTGTTAACCTACCAACAGTTGTAAGATTAGCTTTTTTAATTCATTCTTGCCCCATGAATTCTTCTTTTCTATTTCTTCTAGTAATCTTTTTAATACAGATTCTTCTACAGTTTTTTCAGTCATTGTTTGTCTCCTGGGTTTATATATTAAACCACGTTTTTCCACCTAAGTCAAGGTGTACATGTGGTATGTCAGCTATCTCGCCCCTACCTGGCCAGATATCAGGGCGCTGGCGTAGTTCCTTTCTAACCCATGCTGATTTTTCACCACGAACCATGAAATCAACGGCTCGACCTGTTGTATGCCATGACCTAAGTGCTCCACCTATAAGTTTGTTGTACAGGTTAGGGCGAAGCCAGCTGGTGATATGTATGGGCTGGTTGTAATACGCCCTTACTTTATCAAGTGCAATAGCTGTTTCAATTATGTTGTCCTTTTGTTGTCGGTCAGGTAGTGCAAATGCTTTTATACTATTAAGCCAGAGGGCCTCATGCCAACTGAAGTATTTAGAGCCAGGAATTTTATCGTCAAGGATTACTCCTCTCGTTTCAAATGTTTTAATCATTTGTATACTCTCCTCTGTGTACACTCCAGTTCTATTATCTTGTAATCATCTACTGTATCTACCTCTTCTTTAATTGTCATACGCACATTAATACAACTCTCAAGGGTGTCATAAACAAATGTTCCCCTGTACTCGTCAAACCCAGAAGTGGTATTAGTAATTAAAATACTAAGGACGAATACTATCATATATATCCCTCAGCCCTATAAGCCTTAACTTTTCTATAGAGCGTCGTACGTGATACTGCAATCTTCTTGGCAACTAATGTCATGTTACCTCCGTAGAAGTTATACATATCTATTATAAATCCACGCTCTACATCAGCCAGTGTTAGGCCCTTGTTATAATCTAATTCGTCATTAACATATTTAAGACTCGTTCTATTTTTACGATGACCACTAAGCTTAAGTACTAATGTGTTGTAATTAACATCAACAGCTGCTGCTGCCTCTACTGCACTTGTGTATATCTTGCCATTAGAGTTATCTATTACTTGTTTTGAATATTTATGCATTGAATTAATCATACTGGGTACATCCTCATAATAGTTATAAATTTTCCTAAGCGTCTGACCTCTATAGTATTTGCCCTTTGAAATATAATAGGATCAAGCCCCATACAATCTTGGAACAGGTCCTTTTGTTTGCTAGTAAGGGGTTCATCTGATACGACTCTAACCTCTAAATCGTTAGTTCTTCTTAACGCCTGTCTATTAAGTGAACCGTTATCTCTAAACATTGCATACCTCATACTCGGTCTATCGCTTGCGATTGTAGTTACCTTCTTAATAGGTGTTGCTAATACAGGACACCCTGATACTGGTATACTCATCTCACCACATGGCCCTTCTATCTCGTTGAATCCATCTTCGTCTTTATTTATCACTACTCGTCTCCTAAATTAGGTTGTTATTAACCTATTTTGTTGTTGCTTACCGGCAACTTCACCGGTTCAGCACCGATATAACGCCGGTATGTTGCTCTTAGTCTACCTTTATATATCCTTTCTACTCTTTAAAGTCTACTTTTATATGTACTATGCTACATATTATTCACGGCAAATTATGTATTATACGGCATATTCTATCCGTAATGGGTAATAAATGGTAAAATACTATGAATAATTCATACTACTTAGCCACTTTAAACTACGAAAACTCTTATTTTTAGAAGTCTATTACATAATAATTAGTCCAAATAAAGCTATCATCATCTTGCGTACCCATTCTTTGTATCCTTATCTGTTCCACCCATAGGGCAATAACTGAAGTGACTACTTGGAAACTCTGTAAACTCAGCACCACATTCACAAACCTTTGCTGGAGGGGGCGTAGTCTCTAAGTTAAATTCTAACTGTTGTGTAGGTAGGGCGTCATCGTCAGCTACAAGCTCATGTGCTTCATGCCAATCTTTACTTGGTATCCAGCCCATCTCTTTACTATACTCAACATGTATCCATTTGGTAGTAACCTTTAGGACTCGGCCCTTAACTTCATCACGCCCTCTAAGTTTAACTTTTTGCCCTACTGTAAAGCTCATTGTAACTCCTTCATTCTATTAAGTAGTATCATTATGCTACAAAATAGTATGGTTGTCAAGCTTTATTTAAAAAGCCCCTAACTTAGTTAACTGCTCTACCGATTTTATAAGACGTTTAGCATTAAAGTTATAAACCTCTTCGCCGAAATCACAACCAAAATAGGTTCCATCAAATTCAAATATTATCGCATCATAGTTAAGCTTGCCATCGTTATACTCATATAAGAATACATTCACTGCATACTCCTTTGCTGGCTCTTAGCCACGCCGATTAGTTTATTCTCCGTTACGGTACTGCGCCGATCGTATTGTTCTAGTTAATTCGCCCTCAGTTAAATCTGCAACACCTCTAGTTACATTGCAAATATCATCGAAAGAGTAGTTATTCCTAAATAAATCACAAGCTGCCTTATATAGAGAATCATTTCTAGTTCCAGGTTCAGCCCCTAAAGTTAAATACTCTCTGGTATACACACTTACTCCGAAGTTTGTGTTGTTACTTGTATCTTCATTAGCCTGAGATGCAGCCTCCATAATAGCCTTAAAACTAATGCCAAGAAACTCCTCTAATTCACCCTGAGTTACAACTGACCTAACATCTAATAGCTCTTGGATGACGCCCTCTCTTTTAAAACCTGGCGCTCTAGTTAATCTGCTAGGATTTTTGCACTTAAAGTCAACAGCTAATTTAGACTCTAGCTGAGTCGCCCTTTTCGTTATCTCGTAATATATTGTCTTAACTACATTGCTGTACTCTTCTAAAGTTTGGAAGTCATTCTCCATGGATATAATAAAGTGTGCACTCTTCCTTCCACTAAAGACGGATGTCGTGAATGGCATAGCTATATCATCTATGAATTTAAGCTGGCCCTTTATGCCGCCTGAATCAAACTCTACTAGTATATTTTTCAAACTCGTTACGTTATGGTCTGCCCTTCTTGGTTTATCTTTAGCATGATACTCCTCAGTAGGGTTACGGTCTATCAGTGGATCTAATGCATTGAGTGATATCCATTGTGGGTAAGGGTGTTTAAGTCCTCTAGATACTGGGAAGATCTTAGTATTCTTTTCATTCCAAGCGCAGCATATATACTCATCAGGTTTAAATAACATGTTGTAGTAGTTGTCTAGTTTATCTTTCACTGCATACCTCCTGCTTGTTTCGAGCCATGCCGAATGGCTGCTTGTATTAGGCTAGTCACTCCATCCCCTCCAGAAACTTATTCCACTTAGCAATAGCATCTTGTTTTGGATAATGGCCTAATAAAGCATCATACATTGATACTAATG
>Ga0075119_1000778_pt1 | contig 16301 bp, 12 predicted proteins | sample AntAceMetag02UK9_FD_69791 | JGI IMG/M metagenome (GOLD analysis project Ga0075119, IMG submission 69791) | Saline lake microbial communities from Ace Lake, Antarctica - Antarctic Ace Lake Metagenome 02UK9 | ecosystem: Environmental > Aquatic > Non-marine Saline and Alkaline > Saline | place... | reverse complement strand
GTCTTAGATACAGATACAATCGTACATAACCTTCTAAATCACAGGAAAGACATTCAGAAACGGGTCATTCAGTTACTAGGTCAAGATATTATTGAAGATGAGATGTTAAACCGAGAAAAAATAGCTCAAAAAGTTTTTAAAAATCCTTTATTACTAAGCCATTTGGAAAAAATTTTACATCCTGAAGTTCGAATTGAGGTCAAAAGCAAGTGGAAAGAGGCCTCCAAAGAAAAGAACTGGACATCCTTTGTTGTTGAAATTCCCCTTCTTTTTGAAACAGAACCTGAGCATCAATTTGATGCTACGATTGTAGTTCACGCTGACGAAGCTCTTTGTTTTAAACGATTTCATTCCAAGACTCGAAAAACAAAGAATGAATTTCTCCAAAGGATGCAAAGGCAAATGCCTTTAAAGCTCAAGGCTCAAAAAGCGGACTTTGTTTTGTATAATGACGGAAATTTAGCAAATTTAAAAAAATCAACCCAAAAAGTTTACTCTCAAATAACTCAATAACTCAAATTTATTTACCCAAGAAAGTATTATGAACGAAGAATCTAATCCACCCGAAGATAATCCTCCTGCCAGAAGAGAACCACCTAAGAAGGGACCTAACCCACAAGATCGAAGAAAGCGTCCTAAGGAAAATCTTATTCAGGCTCCCGAACCACCTAAACCTATTGGAACGATGACACAAGCGCCTCCTCCTATTCCTCAAGAGCCAGTAGTAGAGCGAGCACCTCCCCAGATTCAGATTACTAAAGTTTCAGAGCTTCAACGCATGAACATGGTTGAGCTTAATAAGTATGCCAAGACTTTTGGCATCAAAAATTTAGGTTCATTAACAAAATCGCAAGTTGTTTTTGAGGTAGTAAAATTTAAATCAAACCGACCTCATGAGGTTCTCGTTGGTGAAGGTGTTCTAGAAGTTCTACCTGATGGTTTTGGGTTTTTGAGATCTCCTGCTTACAACTACTTACCTTCAGCTGAAGATATTTATGTCTCTCCTGCTCAAATTAGACGCTTTGAACTTAAGAAAGGAGACAGTGTAACTGGATCCATTCGCTCTCCTAAAGAAAAAGAAAAATACTTTGCTCTCCTTAAAGTGGAAACGATCAATACAAATACACCAGAAATTGCTAAAGAGCGCGTCCGTTTTGAGAATTTAACTCCTCTCTACCCGGAAGAGCGTCTTGTTATGGAAACGTCTAAAGAGCAATTAACTACACGTATTTTAGATTTGGCTGCTCCTATCGGTAAAGGTCAAAGAGCTCTAATTGTCGCTCCACCTCGGACAGGTAAGACAATTATCATGCAAAACATTGCAAATTCTATTGCAACCAATAATCCTGAAGTCACGCTCATCCTTCTACTGGTCGGAGAGCGTCCTGAAGAAGTCACAGACATGCAGCGCCAAGTGAAAGGCGAAGTAGTTGCATCTACTTTTGATGAGCCACCTGAACGTCACGTTCAAGTCGCTGAGATGGTAATAGAAAAAGCTAGACGCCTTGTTGAACATGGAAACGACGTTGTTATTCTACTCGATTCCATTACCCGTCTTGCAAGAGCTTACAATACAGTAGAGCCTCATTCAGGTAAGATCTTAAGTGGTGGTGTTGACGCCAATGCCCTTCATAAGCCTAAGCGCTTTTTTGGAGCAGCTCGTAATATTGAACATGGTGGATCGCTTACTATTATTGCGACAGCTCTCATCGATACAGGGTCTCGTATGGACGAAGTTATCTTTGAGGAATTCAAAGGAACAGGAAACATGGAGCTTATGCTAGACAGACGACTAGCAGATCGCCGTGTTTACCCAGCGATTGACCTCGTTAAGAGTGGCACGCGTAAAGAAGAGCTTCTTTACCATCCTCATGAGCTTGAAAAGGTTTATGTCTTAAGGAGAGCAACAGCAGACTTAACTCCTGTTGATGCCATGAACTTGCTTCTTAACCGCTTGAAAAAAACTAATAGCAATGCTGAATTTTTACTTTCAATGAAAGCTTAATTCAGTTACAAAAACTAAAAATAGGAAGAATTTATGATTAAAACCCTCCTCTCTTTAGTTTTAGGCGCTGCAGTTATTGGAGGCGGTTATTACTACATGAATAAAAATGAAAATGTGCAGAATTTTATTGCTCAAAAATTTGATTCTGGCACCTTTCATACTCTAGAAATTCGTTATACTCCAGATTCCATTATGGAGTCTCATAAAGAAGATCTTTTAGTTGATGCTAATCACACCTATCTTAACCCTAATCTTCACTTCTATCCTTACCTCCTTATGGAAGTTAAGTATAGCTCTCAGGAAAATCAAACGAATGAAGCTTGTATTTTGTGGAGTATGGATGATGGGGAAATGGTAACAACAACAGCTACTTGGGAGATGTCCCATGGCTTTGAGGATTGTATTAATGCCAATGTAGATCGTAATGACTTTAAAATCATCAATGCCCTAGCCGATCACAATGGTACAATGTCTCGTAAAGAGCTTGGAAATGCTATTCATGTGGAGCCAGAAGTTCTAGAGCGGTGGGTAGATAGTTGTAAAAAGAAGAAGCTCGTTGTTCAGTACGGAAATGACTATCGTTTACACTTTCAATCTCCTAAGCTAAAGCTCACACCTGAGACAGCACTTGACCACTACTTGGTTACTCAGCCTTATAAAAATGCAATTAGACAGCCTAAAAAATACAGCCGTCGTCAAATTGAGCGCATAGCAAATCTAGCTTTTGAGAGTGACTTTACAATTCGAAACATTACTGAAATATTTTTACCTGTTTACCGAATAGATGTTCAAAATCCAGATGGTTCGATCCTGACTACTTACTGGAATGCATTAAACGGTAAAAAGTTTGATAAGCTCCATTCTATTCTTTAAGATTTAAACTCTAAAGCAAGAGAGTTAATACAAAATCGTTTATTAGTCGGTTCTGGCCCATCTTCAAAGACATGTCCTAAATGAGATTTGCAATTTCTGCATTTTACCTCAACTCGAACCTGCCCAAGTTTTTTATCTTCTAGGAAGTCCAGCGCCTCATTTGAAATAGGCTGAAAAAAACTAGGCCACCCACTTTTGGAATCATATTTAGTATCAGATGAAAAAAGGGCATTTTTACAAGCCGCGCATTGGTAAGTTCCTTTTTCATAGTGTTTGTTGTATTCTCCAGAAAATGGACGTTCTGTTCCTCCAAGTCTACATACTTCAAACACTTCTTTTGAAAGTTCTTTTTCCCATTCTCCCTCTGTTTTGTTGTCATTCATAGTCTTTATGATCCTCTAAAAATTAAATCTTACTTCTCGATTAACTCTTTTATAATAAATAATTGTTTAACAACCAATAAAAGAAGCAACTTGATATAATTTTTATTCATTTTATAAAAATAAGGCCCCTTATGCTTCCTGCATTAACAAACGAATCCGTTGCTAGTAAAGAAGTTTCCTGGGCTCCTACAATCGCAACAGTGGGGCTCTCAACAATCGGAGGGGCTATCGTGGGGGGTATTCCCGGAGCACTTGTAGGGCTTTGCGCAAGTGTTGCAGATGAATATTTAATCCAAGATAATCATCAGACTAAACACTATCTTTCTTCTACAGCATTTTGGTCTAACATCGTGGTCTATCCCCTTCTTACAACTTGCAGTTCATTTCTTCCTGTAACTCCCCTTCCTCTTTATAGCGCAGCAAGTTTAGTAGCTGGGGTAGCTGCCTCTTACTTTACAGACGACTTTTTAGACTTTAAAGAAAGGCTTGAGATTCCCATAGATGCTTTTTGTACTCTTAACCGTTTTTTTGATGATAGGAACATTCTTTCTAAGAAAGAAGTAGAAAAAATTTATGAAACCTATAAAAAGGACCCATCCAAAGCCTTTGATCTAATCATGGAAGATCTAAAAGCTCTCTATCAAAATGAGTTTTTTATGATGTCTTTGAAAGCGCAATCTCTTAGTCTACTAGAAGTTATGCTCAATACTTATTTCCTTGCAACTTTAGCGGGCTATGGAAGCAACTTATTTATATCTGCTTGGGTGCAAAGTCACAATTTATCTACTTTGAGTCTTTCAAGTCTACCTTCTAAAGCGTTATGGGAAGGAAGCTCCATTATTGGGTTATTGGCTTTAAAACTAGGTGCAGAGTTTGCTATTTCAGCAAAACAAATTTCATTGATGATAAAGTTTACCGAGCTCTTGATTGATAAGAGTTTGGATGTACTTATCGAAAATGGTAATGGAAGAAAAGTTTTAGCGACTGAAAAGGGAAAAATAATTGTTCAATTCCTAGCTCAGGACCTATTTACTCTCCTCTATGATGGGGTGTATAAATTGGAGACAACTCTCACAGGAATTACGCGTGCCCTTGTATCCTTTAACAATATTATCAATATAGCGCCTGATGCTTTTTCGCCCTATATGTTTACTTTACTCCCTCTTCAAAAGCTTTTGAAAAGGTTGGGTGAGCGATCAAAAGTAATTGCAGAAAACTACTCTGAAAACAAGATGAAGCTTTGGATGACAATGGGAGACATCACTGAAAATATAGAAAGTATAAGCCTAAGAGATGGAAATGAGTTTGTTAAACAAAAGTACAGTGACGTACTGAGTACAGATGGCAAGTTAACAAGAGAAACTGAATTTATTAAAAAGATTTTAAGGCAAACCAAAGACTTTAGCTCTACTCTTCACAATTTATCTGACATGTTTTTCTTAGGTTTGAAAGTGATCACTGGACAGTTAACTCCTGCTCAACTTCCCCTTTTTAAGAATTCTATGAACGAAGTTTATTCTTTTTTATCAAGTAACCTGCAATTTCAATTAGAGAATAAAGATTTGATGCTGTCAAAAAGCCGTATTGACCAATTTTTTGAAATTATTGAAGCTCAAAGTACCACTTCAAAAGTTTCTCGCAGCACAAACACTCAAGATAAAGTGATCTTCAAAGATTATGTTCTTCGATTAGAAGGAGAAGAAATCATTAAAATTGATCATTTTGAATTTGATACGGGTAAAAACTACGCTATTACAGGAAAATCTGGTTGTGGGAAGACAAGTACTTTAATTGATTTAAAAGCAGGAGTAGTAGGAGCTCTTAGCAGCCAAGGTGAAATCTCCATGTATTCAAAAGGTGATCAACAAGCCCAAGTGATGTTCCTAGACCAAGACCTTTATTTACCTACAGAGTCCACCTTGCTAGAGTCTATTTGTTTCCCAAAAGTACTTGCTGAGCTTTCTGAAGAGCAAGCTTTAGAGTTTAAACAAAAAGTAGTTTCTCTTTTTGATGAACTTGAAATGGAGCCTTTTACTGAAGTCGAGTCCACTGAAAGTACTTTGATCTCTAACTTAGAGAGTCCGAATTTTAAACTCAGTGGCGGTCAGAAAAAGAAGATAGGTATTATCCAGGCTATTTTGTCTCGACCCGATGTCCTTATCATGGATGAAACTTTCACGGGTTTAGATCCAAACTCCCTCATTAAGTGTCAGACAGCTCTGAACAGTTATCTTCCAGATACATTAATCTTATCTGTAGATCACCACGCTGAAGATAATAATTATAATGGGTTCTATGACTCATCTGTCAACTTTTCAGAAGGAACGATTGATGAGATGCAGCTCTCCTCAAAACCCCTCCCAACAGCCTAGCAAAAACCCTTAAAAACCCTGCAAATCAGGAGTTCAACTCCTGATTTGCAGGATTATCTATTACAAACCTTCTCAATTTTAGAAGTTTAAATAAAAAAGGTCTGACAAAAAAAGTGAATGGAGTTCAACTCTTTCATTATTCAAGAGCTCTCATTTTCATAAAAAATTTAGTTTATAACAAACAGGTTGCCCATATGGCCAGAAGAAAGATCGGAAAGAGAGGGATTCGAACCCTCGGTACCCTTGCGAGTACGCGTCCTTAGCAGGGACGTGCCTTCGGCCACTCAGCCATCTTTCCAATAAATTGAGGGTACAGGATAACGACCTTACTAACTTTTTGACAAGAGCTATCTTGAGTATAAGGCTTCAAAATCAAATTTTGGTCCTTTTTAAGGAATAATAGGCTCCCATGTAAGAGTACAAAGTTCATAAAAGGAAGAGAACCTCTTAAAGCCTCCTTCTTGACGAATAAATCATTCTTATCTACACAGGGCTTTTCTCATTATTTAAAGGTAGAGTTCTATGACTCAAGCGCAAAATGAATTTGAAAAACTCTCGCCTGAAGAGACACTACAGAAATTCAACGTCAAACAAGAGACTGGACTCAGCGCTGCTGATGCTGCTCAAAGACTGACTCAAAATGGTCCCAATGAGATAGAAGAGAAAAAAAAGAGTAAGTGGAAGCTCCTAATGGGCTTTTTCTGGGGACCAATTCCTTGGATGATTGAAATTGCTGTTGTTCTCTCTGCTATTTTGAAACAGTGGCCTGACTTTATAATTATCTTAGCGCTTTTAGTCATTAACGCTCTTTTGGGCTTTTTTCAAGAATCTAAAGCTGGGAATGCTATTGCAGCTCTCAAAGAGAAGCTCGCTCTTAAATCGCGCGTTCTAAGAGATGGAAAATGGGATGAGGTAGAAGCTAAAAACTTAGTGCCTGGAGATATTATCACTGTAAAGCTCGGGAATGTGATCCCAGCTGATATCAAGCTTTTAGCTGGAGAATATTTGTCGGTAGACCAGGCTGCCTTAACCGGTGAATCCCTCCCTGTCGATAAAAAAGTGGGTGATGTTGCTTTTTCAGGAACGATCGCTAAAAAAGGAGAAATGACAGGGCTCGTGACCGGTACTGGAATGAATACCTTTATTGGTAATACAGCCAAGCTCGTAGATTCCGCAAAAACAATTTCTCACTTTCAAGAAGCTATTTTGAAAATAGGGCACTTCCTCATCTATACCACTTTAATTATTTGTGCGATCATTTTCATTATCCTGTTTAGGAGGCTCAATCATGGAAATACCATAGGAGATTCTTTTGCACAGATCGTTATTTTTGCTCTCGTTATTATAATAGCAGGGATACCTGTAGCGCTCCCCGCCGTTCTTTCAGTAACCCTTGCAGTAGGTGCCCATACTTTAGCCAAGATGAAAGCCATTGTTTCCAAGTTAGTCGCTATCGAAGAGCTTGCCAATATGAATGAGCTTTGTACTGATAAAACAGGGACCCTGACAAAGAATGAGCTCTCTTTAGGAGAGATACAGACCCATGGAGCTCAAAATGCTCAAGAAGTTATTCTAATAGCTTCTTTAGCAAGTGTCCAAACTGGAGATGATGTCATAGACAAGACCATCATTGCGGGCCTAGAAAATCAAGATGCTTTAAAAGACTACACGATAGAAAAATACCTTCCCTTTGATCCTGTAAAAAAGTCTTCTGAATCAGTAGTAAAAGGAAAAGATGGTGCCTCTTTTCATGCGTGTAAAGGAGCTCCTCAAGTCCTCCTAGAAATGGCAAAGCCTGATGACAATACAAGGGGAAACATCCAGAAGTGTATTGAGGATTTAGCCTCAAAAGGATTTAGAACGCTTGGAGTAGCTAAAAGTAACCCTGAAGGAACAGAGTGGCAGTTTTTAGGCTTAATCGCTCTTTTTGACCCTGCTCGAGATGACTGCAAAGATACCATAGCCAAAATTAAATCTCTCGAAGTGAGCATCCATATGATTACAGGAGACAACGCAGCGATAGCCAAACAACTCGCCTCTCAGTTGGATCTAGGAACTAATATCATTTCAATAGAAGACGTCCTGAAAGAAAAAGGGAAAATTGAAAATGCACATGAAGAGCTTAAAAAAGGAGATGGCTTCGCGCAAGTCTTTCCTGAACATAAATTTGAAATCATCAAAGCTTTTCAGGAAGACAAAAATGTAGTTGGAATGACAGGAGATGGGGTAAACGATGCTCCTGCTCTTAAGCAAGCTGATATTGGGATCGCAGTCAGTGGAGCTACAGACGCTGCGAGGTCAGCAGCTGACCTTGTCTTAACAGAGCCAGGTCTCAACACCATCTACAATGCTATCGAAGAGTCTAGACGTGTATTTGGCCGCATGAAGAGCTATGCAATGTATCGTATAAGCGAAACTTGCCGCCTTTTACTCTTTTTACTTTTATCTGTGATTGTTTTTAATGATCGCCCTTTAACAGCTCTTATGATTATTTTAATCGCTCTTTTAAATGACATCCCCATTATGAGTATTGCGTATGATAATATGGAGATTAAAAAAGAACCTGTTGTCTGGAGGATGAAAGAAGTTTTTACCATTTCTATTGGCCTTGCCATTGTGGGGGTGATCTCTACATTTGGACTCTATTGGATAGGTGAAAAAATTTGGCACTTTGACTTCTACCATTCTAGAACGCTTGCATTCATAGCAATTCTCTGTGGGGGAAACTTAACGATTTACCTCATGCGTAATGAAGGAGCCATTTGGAGTCATCCCCTTCCTAGTTGGAAATTTCTTATAGCGACTTGGTTCTCTCTTCTTGTAGGAACTCTTATCTCTGTCTATGGCCTTGGAACAAGTGACTTTCTGGGCATTGGATGGAAATATGTCATTTACTCATGGATTTACATTTTAATTTGGTTCGTCATTTGCTTTTTGACTAAACTTGCTCTATATGCTATCTTTGGTTTCAAAAAGAAAAAGCCAGAGCCTGAAAAGGCACCTGCTTAAGTTCATCCATCCACACATACTAGGAAATTTATGGCCCAAGCCTCTTTAACTCGAGTTCCCCCAAGTTCAAAAGAATCTGAAATGATGGTTCTCGGTTGCATGTTAACCAATGTTAACAGTCTAAATACCGCTGTGGATCGTTTGGATGACTCCGACTTTTACTTTTCAGAACACCGCTATATTTTCGCTGCAATGCGCTCACTCTACAAGGCAGACAAGCCTGCTGATGTTCACCTTGTAGCTGAAGAACTCAAACGTATAGATAAGCTTAAAACTATCGGTAGCGTCAGTTACTTAACGACTCTAGCTCAATATGCAGGAACATCCGCTTACATTGAGCACTACGCAGAAATTGTTCGCAATAAAGCGGTTTTGAGACGGATGGCCCAAGCTGCTCAAGAGATTGAAAAAGAAGCTTTAAACGAACCTGAAGATGTCTATTCTTCCCTTGATCAAGCCCAGCAGATGCTCTTTCAAATTAGCCAGTCCAATACGACTAATGTAGGGGTAACTCTTCAAGATGTCTTATCTGGGGTTTATTCGGAGTCAAAGCTCCCCTATTTAAAACAACTTGAGCAGAGACAAGAAGAGTATATCAATCGACCAGAAGGCGATCTGGGAATACGTGGACTCCCCTCTCACTTTGTAGATTTAGACCGCACTTTAAATGGCCTTGGAAACTCCAACTTAATTATCATAGCGGGAAGACCTGCTATGGGAAAAACAGTTATGGCCATGAATATCGCTGAGAATGTCGCGGTAAAAAGTGGAAAGCCTGTAGGGATTTTCTCTTTGGAGATGACAGCAGAGCAGCTTTTACAAAGGCTTGTCTGTTCTCATGCAGAAGTTGAGTCTGAAAAGCTTCAAACAGGATCTTTAAGTGGAGTAGAATACCAAAGTGTTGTCTCTAGTGTAAATGAACTCCAAAAGCATACGATTGTAATAGACGATCAACCTGGCATTAAGATCACAGATTTAAGAGCAAGAGCTCGTCGCATGAAAGAAGCATACGACATACAAGTTCTGATTGTGGATTACCTTCAGCTTCTAACCGGTTCAAATAGTGCTCGTAATAACGATAGCAGACAAAGTGAGATATCTGAAATTTCCCGTCTTTTAAAAAACTTAGCAAGAGAACTTGATATTCCAGTGATTTGCCTCTCTCAGCTTTCAAGAAAAGTAGAAGAGAGACCGGGGCACAGACCGATGATGAGTGACCTAAGAGAATCAGGAAGTATTGAGCAAGATGCCGATGTTGTGATCTTCATGCTACGTCGAGATTACTATGATCCCCTAGATAAGCCAGGTATGGCAGAGCTAATTATCGCTAAAAACAGACATGGTTCAATTGGAAACATTAATTTGACATTCAGAAAACAGTTTGTCAAATTCTTGAATTTTGCACCTGAAGAAGCTGGTGTTTAATAGACCCAGTAGATTTGTAGTCTTTTTTAGAATAGACAAGAATTGGCTATCTTACCAAAATCTTTGTTCGAATTCAAACCGTCCTGAATAAATATCATAAGTGGAGATTGAACAATGGTAGAACTTATACTAAACCAAACTGACCAAGATACTTTTATCAATGGAATAGAAACGGAAATGGATCTACCTGCCTTGAAATTAATTCTCGATACTACTGACACAGACTTTTATAGTGCGCATTCTGATACTTTTCAAACTCCTCTTACTACGGCTGCAGGAGCTGATCGAGTAGATGTCATGGAATATCTAATCTCCTGTAATGCAGGAGTCGATGATAGAGATAACGCCGGATACACCTCCCTTCATTGGACAGCAATAAATGGAAGCAGAGACGCTACAGAATTTCTGCTTAGTCATAATGCCAATCCTGAAATTACAGATACTGCGGGAAGAACTGCTCTCCAACTAGCTCAAGAAAATAATGAAAATATAGTCGCAGAAATGCTCATAAATGCTTCACAAATAGTTTAAATAACAAGTTTTATTCTAAAAAAGAGTACCTCTTTACCGTATTGAATAAATGATCTAAACTTCTCATTTTTAAAACTAAACCCCGAATGAAGCACAAGAACTTCAACAAAACTCAGGAGCACGCATCATGTCAACCGTTCAACTTTCAGACAATCAACAAAGTATGTTGGCTCATCATATGTGGGGACAAGACAGAGATGAAATTAAACTAAAAAAAACTCTAACCGATTACGGAGTGAATAGTTTTGCTGATCTTCCAGTGGATTTACAAGTAGAAATGTTTCATCTAAGTGCGACTTGGGGCTGCAGGAGAGTCACAGAATACCTCCTCGACCAAAATATAAACCCTAATTCTGTAAATTCAGCAGGAGGAACTCCTCTCCAATCAGTTGTAATAAGAGCCTCTCGCCATATAAATGATAACCCCAGAGTATATGAAAGTTCTATTTCCTTTACTGATCAGCTCCCCTCTCTCTTCGCTCGTGAAGCAATTGATCTACCTCAAGTTGTCAAACTTCTTCTTAAACGCAATGCAGACCCCCATGCTAAAAGCCCAAAATCCAGAAACCATCTTTTCCACAAAAGCGCTCTTCAAACAGTTCAAAAAGAAGACTACAAACACCTGAAAATAAAGCAACTAGTCCAAGACCATGCAGAAGCTAATAAAAGCGCTGAGCCCCCTAGATCTTCTTTACGATCTGTTGCCACTTTAACTGCAGCAGCAAGCGTAGTCGCAATAAGTGTTGGACTCTATTTATATTCAGCCTATCGAGGAGAGGAAGAAACTTCTGAAGGCTATTTTGGAGAAATGTTTAGTTAAGTCTTGTAAACGTTCACAAAAAGCTTAAATAACAAGTTCTATTCTAAAAAAGAGTCCATCTTTACCGTATTGAATAAATGATTTAAACTACTCATTTTTAAAAGCAAACCCCGAATGAAGCACTAGAAATTCAATAAAACTCAGGAGCAAGCATCATGTCAACCGTTCAACTTCTAGAATGGCAGGAAACTAGGATCACTCATTCTACATTACAGACCAGAGATGAAACCAAACTAGAAGAGACTCTAACCGAGTTTGAAGTGCCTAGTGTTGCTAATCTTTCAGGCCACTTACAAATAAAAATGCTTAATAGAAGTGCGACTTGGGGCTGCAAGAGAGTCACAGAATACCTTCTCGACCAAAGTATAGACCCTAATTCTAAAGCCCCAGATGGAGGGACTCCCCTACGATCTGCTGTAATAAGTGCATCTAATCATGTGCAAGACCACCCCGATTTATATAACAATCCTCATTCCCTTCTTGACAGAATCGAGGTTGTCAAACTTCTTCTTGAACGCGATGCAGACCCCCATGCTAAGAGCACAAAAACCGCTGCCGCTTTTTCCGGTAAAAGCGCTCTTGAAATAGTTCAAGGTGATGACTACAAACACCTGGAAATAAAGCAACTACTCCTAGACCATGTAGAAGCTAAGAGAACTCTTGAGCCCCCTAAATCTTCTTCAGAATCTCTTGCCACTTTAACTGCTGCAGGCGTAGCCGCAATAAGTGTTGGACTCTATTTATACTCAAACTATTCAGCTTATCGAAGAGAGGAAGAAACTTCTGCAGGCTATTTTGGAAAAATGTTTAGTTAAGTTTTCTGAACGTTCACAAAAAGTTTATTCTAAAAAAGAGCACCCCTTTACCGTATTAGAAAAATGATCTAAACTTTTCATTTTTAAAAGCAAATCCCGAATGAAGTCTTAGAACTTCAACAAAACTCAGGAGCACGCACAATGTCACCAGTTTCACCTTCAAATTCGCAAGAGAAAATGTTTCTTCATTCTATATTAGCTGCCAACTATGAAGCTGAACTAAAAAAGGCTCTAACCGAGCATGGCGTGGATAAGATTACTGATCTTCCGAAGAGCTTACAAGCAAAGATTCTTAGTACAAGTGCTGTTTGCGGCTCCCCGAAAGCTACCAAATACCTCCTCGATCAAAATATAGACCCTAATTCTACGACTTCATCTAGAAGTAGCCCTCTCCGATCAGTTGTACTTAACGCAAGCTATCACGTTACCTCCCATCCCTACCTTTATACAGATTCCACTCCAGACACCCAATGCCCTTTTGATTTTATCGAACGTCAAAAATGTGATCTAGTGGACAATGTAAGATTACTTCTTGAACGCGGTGCGAACCCTTCTGCTGAGAGTGTTCTCCCAAATCCCAATGCTAGCTCCTCTGGTTTAGTCCCCGACCAAAGTGTACTTCAAATAGTTCGAGATGATGACTACAAACACAAAGAAATAAGGCAACTAGTCCTAGACCATGTAGAAGCAAATAAAAGCCCTGAGCCCCCTACAGCTTCTTTACGATCTGTTGCCTGTTTAACTGTAGCAGTAAGCGTAGTCGTATTAAGTGTCGGGCTATATGTCTATTCAGGCTATCGAGGAGAGGAAGAAACTTCTGAAGGCTATTTTGGAGAAATGTTTAGTTAAATTTTATGAAGCTTCAAGAAAATTTTAATTGGTGGGTTTTATTATCTAAACAAGCTAGGCTTGTTTCCTTTATAAAAAGAAGTCATAGAACTTCGACAAAACAGTAGGACAAACACTATGTCATCAGTTTCACCTTCAGATACACGCACGAATTCAATTCCATATAAAGCTGAAAAAGGGACTCCACCGAAGGATACCCAAGCAGCACAATCTGTAACAACCTCTTCTACTCATGATGTAGCACAAGCAACTATAAGGCAGGCACAAAGTCCAGCGAAACAACCTGAAGGCTCTGATAGAGCTCATGACCCATCTCAATATGCAAGCTATTCAACCTGTACACGTGAAATACACTACCCTGTAGGCGACTCTAATTAGAAAAAAGTTTAGTTAAGCTTTGCCTTTGGCTCTTCTATCTATAGATAAAGATATCTTTTAAAAAAGAGCCTGTTAGCCATTAGTGTAGATCAAACGAATTAAAGCTCTCTAAACTAAAAGTTCCACTGAACACCGAGGTAAGGAGCAAACTGATAAATCACTTTAATTTTGAATGGAGGTTGTAGTCCCCGTCTCAGATTGTCGTCTTGTTGGGTAATTTTACCAATATTTCTAGCCTGTCCCCATTGGTTGTACTTGCACCCCATAGTCACAGCAAAGAGACTATTAGGGTAAGCTGATTGAGTACGAATTCCAAAATCGGCTCCCCAAATAGCATTGGCACAAACTTTCAATCGTAAAGTCTGTGGAAATCCTCTAAAGTCAGGTCTTCCTACTCTACTTTCAAAGGTACGGTTTACCTCCATACGTCTCCAAGTCTGCCAGCCAACTCCTCCACTCAATCCAAGATAGGGTGTCATAGCCAGCCCCTTCCAGATGCTCGTAAAGGGCAATTCAAAGTAGGTTTTTAAAGAGACTCCATCTAGGCTCAGGTAAGAGATAAGCTGAGAATAGGGACTATGCTCCTTGGCATTAAAGCTGTGATTTCTAGGTGTAGAGAGCGCCACTTCACCTTGATGCTGGTATGAGATAGCCACTTTAAACCAGTTAGCAAACTTTATTCCAAGTAAACCCTCATAGAGTGGGGTGCGGTTGTACTGAAGTCGACTGCGAGTCAGTGGGGTCGGGTTAAAGATACGATATCCCATTTCTGTGCCACCTTGAAAGTTTGGCACACCGGTTAGGGATCCTTTTACTCCACTAAAATATAATAGACCTACCCCAATATTTCCTTGGAAAAAGAAACGATACTTATCGCAGAGAGTCGCCGCTTTAGCCCAATAGGGAGTCCATGTATTTACAGCTCTTCCTTTCACCACACGCGGAGACGTAGGTTTAAAGCTCTCGTAAAAGTTCCACTGAAATCCTAGGTAAGGAGCAAACTGATACACCGTACGTATTCTAAAGGCATGAATGAGTCCCATTCGATCATTGTTGTCTTGCTGATTGAGCTGGCCAATGTTGCGAACTTGCCCCCACTGATTATATTTCATACCAATTTGCAACATATAGGACTTATTGAATCCTGCATTTGCGAAACGAATACCAACATCTGCAGACCAAGCTAAATTCACAGAAGTTTTCTGCCTTAACACTTGGGTGTTAATGCGAAGAGTAAGTGAATCTGTCGTTACTAAAGATTCTCTTCCAACTGAAATACGATTCCAATTTTGCCAAGAAGGACCCACTCCAGCTCCCAAGTATGGGGAATAAATGACATTCTTCAAAACTAAGTAAATTGGACTGTTAAAATAGAATTTGAGCATTAATGCGTCGAGAGTTACATCAGCAGAAAGTTGTGAAAAGGCTCCATCTCGAGTTGTATTATTAACAATGTTTTGAGGAGTCCCCTTATTTTTTGGTGTCTGTATCGTCACACCACCCTGGTGTTGATAAGAGAGTGCGACTTTGGTCATGTTAAAGAGACGAACCCCCATAAGATACTCATAAAGAGGCGTTCTATTATACTGAAGATGGGTTCGATTAAGAGGAACAATTCCAGATCTTCTAAGAGGAAGAGTCGGTGTCCCTGTCAAAGCACCACGAATATGGCTGAAGTATAAAAATCCTACTCCAATATTTGCACTAGTAAAGAAACTATTTCGATTTTGGACCTCTTTGGAGTTGACGAAGAAACTGCGCCAAGTATTCGATGATCCTTTAGAATAACTGTAAGGGGCCCTGGAACTCGAAGTACTTGCAAAATCCCACTCTAAACCAAGGTATGGGGCCACTTGGGTAATACTTTTAATATGAAAAGGAAAGAGAAGGCCTTGACGATTGTTATTGTCTTGTTGATCTATCTTACCGATATTTCTCGCCTGTCCCCATCCTGTATAGCGGCATCCGACAGTAAGAGCAAGTGGGCTAGTTTCCAAACTACTACGAATCATTAATCCTAAATCTGTTCCCCAGATGAAATTCCCTGAAACCTTTTGTCTTAAACTTTGATCATAAGCGCGAACTTCCGAATCTATGACTGTTTCATAACCACGATTCACCACAGTACGCGTCCAGCTCTGCCAACCGATTCCTACTGTTCCAGCAATATACGGCATAAGGAAAGCACGTTTAAGATGAATTGGTAGCTGAAAGTAGACTTTAGCTAAGGCTCCATCTAGACTTAAATTAGAGATAAGCTGCGAATTAGGAGACTTTTTCGTAGATGAATGACCATGATTTATCGGCGTATTAATTGTGATTCCGCCTTGGTGTTGATATGATACGCCAAATTTAAGCCAACTGAAGAAATTATAGCCTAAAATATATTCAAAAGCCGGAGTTGAATTATATTGCGGCCGACTCCGATTTAAATTGACGGGGTTCCAAAAAATATATTGTGCGTTAGGTGCACCACTTAATTGTCCCTTCACACCAGAGAAAAAGAGAAAACCTATCCCAGTATTCGCCTGTAAAAAAATATTTTCTTTCGGGCAAAATCTTGGTACTTCTATCTTTTCTCTTACTAATTTTGTCCTAGAAAGAAGCTGTTCACCTTCATTAGGCTCCGAGAAAAGCAAGCTTGTGCATGACAAAAATATAATCAAAGATAGTCTTTTAAGAAAAAACATAACAACACCAATCGTAAGCAAAAAAGTTCCTTATACCTTTTTATTTAAAAAAATCAAATTATTTTTGACTATTCATATTTTTGTTTAGGCTAGCTGCATTATTTTTTCATCCATTTGAATCTTAAGTTGTGTCATAAAAAAGAGTAATGCT
>Ga0075119_1000776_pt1 | contig 16312 bp, 17 predicted proteins | sample AntAceMetag02UK9_FD_69791 | JGI IMG/M metagenome (GOLD analysis project Ga0075119, IMG submission 69791) | Saline lake microbial communities from Ace Lake, Antarctica - Antarctic Ace Lake Metagenome 02UK9 | ecosystem: Environmental > Aquatic > Non-marine Saline and Alkaline > Saline | place... | reverse complement strand
GTTCAGCCGTGTTCTGCGCCACTTGGGATGCAATGCCGTCAACTTGCTCAGTGAACCCACCGGCCCAATACATGGCCGCCCCTGTCTGCGCAAACATGCCAATGCCCAACCCGACAAGCAGGCCAACAGGTATTCGCTTGTCCAGTACCCAGTGTGTTTGTTGTTCGCCGTCATTTGTCATTTATTAACCGTCACGGCACATGCTGGCTAAAGCTGTACCGCCCTTGTCTGAGGGTGTGCAGTTAGGCTCGTCTGAGTGTTTGCGCAGTCAGGCGGGCCGGTTTAGATCGTGACCAAGCCTGTCAATTCAGAATCAGACGAATAATCGGCACTGCCCGCTATTGCCTTGGCTACAACAGACGCATAATGTTTTCCAACCGATGGTTCAAAGTAACGTGTAACGCTGAACGTGTGGTTTCCTTCTGCATCCTGATCTCCTATCTGCCCCCAAGCAGTCGGCGCGAGTGATCCGTCAAGTGTAACTGATCCAACATGGTTCTCCGAACCGCCTCCAACCTGTTTAAGAATTATATTGGCGGCGAAAGAAACGGCATCAGATGACCAGGTAACAAACCCGCAACGTATTTCTGAATTAACCTCACCCCATGATACGGATGCATATGTTCTGTCTATCGTGAAGACGTTTATCATTCTTCGACTTCGCCGGTTATGCCAACTTGCGACATTGCGCTGGGTTGCGCTGTCGTCAAACTGGCTTGAACCGTTGGCATATGCCATGCCGACGAGAACACGGGTTGCATCGCTGGTCTTGATCCTGATGCCGGTTGTTGCATCCCATGCTGGCCCGGTTGTTGACCAGTCAATGACCAGTGTGCCAGCGTTATTGTAGACATAGGCGTAATGCAGGGTTGAGGCTGCAAGTGTCTGCGCTGCGGTTCCATTTACAACCGCGCTATTGTATGTCGTGGAAATGCCGCTAGCACCGATTGCAATGCTGTCACCAGAAGGAAAACAGATATAATTGCCATCAAACGGCATCAGCTTGCACACGGTGGCCGATGAATACTCAAACCGGCCAGCGCCAAGCGCAACCTGTATCTTCTGGATGGCGTTATCAGACACAAGCGTTGCCGTGTCGATGGTCTGGGCGAGAATGTCCCACCCACCAGCGCCATTGCTCACAAAGCTGGCTGAATCGTATTGAGTATCCAGCGTGAAACTCGAAGCGCCGTTGATCGTCTGACCGCCTCCAGGCTGGATAATGCCTGAGTTGGAAGAACTTGCAAGGCGCACACCGAACCTGAACCCACTGCCGAGCGTTGCACTGTCTGCCGTAAGCGTGACATCGCCACTTGATGCGTCAATGTTGAACAGCCGGTCAAGGTCTTCAGCCGCAACATTCGTATCACTGGTTATCGTGGTAGACGCGACAGCCGTGGCGGTGGCAGGATCAATCAGCGTGAAGTTGTCAATCGTCTGGACGGTAGAGCCGCCAGAAGTCTTGATAACGAACTTGTAGTCATCCGGCCCGCCATAGATGACCGGCAGCAGCCCGCCTGCATCGCAGACAACAGGATTGGCTTCTGCCGTGGTCAGTGCCGCGTCTGTATAAACGTCAAGCGGTGTGGTTGTGCCTGCCTCATAAACGTACAGCAGAGCGCCAGCCAGAATTGCGCCATTGGCGTCCGTTGCGCGAAAGCCGGGGAATAGAACTTGAGCCATGATTTCTCTCTTGAGACGCGGCGTTTCACAACGCGGCTTGATTGATTATTTTTCTCGATAGTTATACGGGAGCGCCTTGGCAGCAGCCTGCGGAAGTCTCCTTGTGCCATAGGCTTGTGCATGCTCGCCAGCGACAACATTACGCAAATTGTTGAATTTATGCGTCCCAATATCCTCTGCCATAGATGCCGCTTTATTACCCATGACATTCATGCCACCGGCAATTGCGGCAGCAGATGCAGGATCAACACCGGCCCCCATAAGCAAACCACCAGACATTCCTGTTTTGATGACACCACCAAAACTTTTGCCGCCGAATGTCTTGCCTGCTGCCCTAAGTGCATTTTCAAGTGTTTGAGCGTCTTCCAGATTGCCACCCTCTTTAGCACCTCGCAAAACGCGCAGAATCCTGTTGCGTTCGTCTTTTGTGAAAAACCTTGCACGTTTGAAATTATCTTTAGCCAGCCCGCGCAACCCCTGCCGAACTGCGGTCACATACTTGGCGTCCGTGTAATTAGCGCCTACTGCGTTCAATGCATTGTTGTGTATGTCCTGCATTTTGTCAGCTTTTCTGTATTGCGTCCATTTCTTCCTGGCGTCTCGCCATGCCGCAAATGCCTCCGGTCCGACCTTTTTGTCAGGTCCGATAAAGTCTCTTGCCGTCAATTTCTCAACAGCTTCATCAAAAGCATCCTTCGCTTCCATCATTATGCGGTTGTTGTCTGGTTTGCCTACAGTGTATCCGTTTGCAATCTTGTCCCGAGCAGCCCTCAAAGTGTCGAAGTCGATTTGTTTTGAAACACCAGTTTGGGGATCAATCAACATTTCTTCAGCAGACGCTAAACGCTGGTTCATATTTGAATGGTCATCTATCCGTGGATCAATTTGTTTGCGCCTTACTGACCTCAATGAACTTAGAACTTTTGAAGTGCCACGCGGACTCGCTCGCACACCTGCTGATTCAGCTTGTCTGAATAGCTTTGTTGCTTCCTTTTTCCTTATGTCAGGATCAACCGCTTTCGTTTTCCCCGATGGTGTAGACGCTAACGAGCCAAACAAAGACCCACCGAGACGTGCGGCGTCTTCGTATTGTGGCGCAACCTTTCTGGCTATTTCTGCGCCGCCTTCCTCACCGGCGGCGGGTGCTATGACATTCAATGCCCGCTGCAAACCGCTTTTAGCCGGGAAAGCAGCGTTTATTGCATACCTTCCCCCCGTTTGGGCTATTTCACCAGCTCGTGTTTGAGGCGGTGCAATATCCCCCACTAAGTCCTTTCTGGCCCCCGATATGTCTCCCTGCGAAGGAAGTTTAAACGGCACCGGGTTGACAATAGACCCTCTAGACATTTCTGTTGCTTGGTCAATGGTTTCAGGGCTTGCGCCTAATTGACGAGCCACCCACTGTCCACCTTGTTCTGCAAGGTTCTGCACATAACCAGGAAAACCAAGCGTTCCCTCTATGCCTTGCATAAGCCCGCGAGCGGCGCCCTTGGCTATGTCCTCCGATTGGCCTCTTGGCACACTGTCGGATGCTGGTGGTGGTGTTGTGGCCTGCGCCCTTGCCACCAGCGCCTTTTCGAGAAGAACCCTTGCTGACGCAGCATCACCTGCGCTATCAGCGTTCTTTGCTGCGGCGACATATTCTTCATATGTAGGCATTATTGCACCCTGTACCTTTCAAAGATTGGGTCTAGTTCTTGCTGGTCTGACTTGCCACCAGCGCCGCCGCCAATCTGGCTGAACTGGTCCATCAACTGCTGCGCTGCACCAGCAAAGATTTCAGGGTTTTGCGCCTTGTATTCTTCATATGCTTGATCCATGTCAATTTGTGCGCCAAACGGATCTGCCTTAAATGCCTGATTGTTTGCCCGCATGTATTGTCTGGTGAAATCAGCTACAGCAATTCGCCTTGCGTTTGAGACCTTAATCGCAGAAACCATCAAACGGTTACCCTCAGTGGTTGCTTGCAGCCGGGGTGTACTTTCGATAATGAATGACAAATCGCGGTCTGTCGGGTTGACCCCCAATTTTTTGACTTCTGGCACGACAATGCTATTTGATAGTGCAGCCAATGCTTCTTGCCCCGCTACACCCTGAAGATCAACGCCTAACGCTCTTTTTGCCTGCAACTTCCACGGCTCTGCCCATCCTGTTTGCACTCCTTGGTCAAGAAACCCTGTGAACTGATCAAGTTGCCTGTTGCTTTCCTGCGCACTCTGGCCCGCGTCTCTTGTAGCCTTATATGCATCACCTGTAATCGCATTCCAGCCTTTGCCTTGGTCAATGACAACTTTTGTAAGTGGTTGTCCGACCGTGACAGATGTACCCGGCTTGCCAATTGCGTTGATCTTTGCCTGATACGCTGGACCAGATACTCTACCCGCTTTGAAATCAGCCTCAAGTTTTCCAAGTGACGACTGAGGCTGGTTCAATTGCTGCTGTTTGTATGCCCGGTCCTGTTCGCCATTATACAGCCCCATCGCCGTTTCAAGCTGCCCCAACTGCCCAGCCTGCTTGTATGCGGCCTCTGGCCCTTGTGCGCCGAATGTATTGGCAATCTGCGACAGGTTGTTCCGCGTCTCATGCTGCTGTTGAGCCTGGAGCATGGCGTTGCCTTGTGCATAGCCACGCGCCATAGCATCAGCCATGCGGGGTTGTGCGCCCTGTGCTGACAAAGCTAGGAGTTGGTTATTGATAGCCATTATTATACCTCTGATATGCGGTCTTTGACTGCACTAGTCCAAACTGTTTCAAACTGTTTCAATACCCGCCGGGTTACCCGCCGATTTTTTCAATACCCGCCGGGTTACCCGCCGATTTCTGTTTGGCGGCGGCTTTGGCGGCGGGCATTAGTACAACCTCGAAAAGTCATAGCCGGACGTTGATTTGCCAGCGCCACCACCGCCAAACGCCTGTGCACCCTGTTGCGTGATGTCATAAAGCGTGTTGTTGATCGAGTTGCCAACGCCCATGTACTGAGACGCTTTGGCCGCTCCACGGTCTTGAGCCAGCTTGGCTGCTGCGTTGCCGTAATTCTGGGACGATGTATTCATGCTGTTGAGTGCCTTGAACCCCTGATTTGACACGCCGGTCAGACCTGAGACAAACGGGTTTAGAGCGTTCTCTGACACAAGCTGCCTGTTGCGGTCAGAAAGCGCCATCAGACGCCTGCCTGAGTTTAGCTGCCCTGATGCACTGGCATTCCGGTTAACCTCTTGCTCTGCGGAATCCTGCGCGCCTTTGAACATGACGTTGTAATACGGGCTGTTGTAGAATGCGTTATTGAACTGGCCACCGTCCGCACCGCCAATCCCGTACAGGGAATTGAGCAATTCGTTGGACTGATTGCCTCGCTCCATCCAAGGTTCAGTGATGCCCTTTCGATAATCGAACTGGCGCGTTTGATGTTGCATCGCCTTTTTGGCAGCGTCTGCTTGTGCTTGCCCGCCAAACCAACTGCCAATGCCACCGGCGAGACCACCTACTATTGAACCTAGCATGATATATACTCTCTCTTGAGACGCGGCGTTTCACAACGCGGCTGGTTAGTATCTTACTTCGACAAACACGGCACCCGGTGCGCCTGTGCCACCGCTGCGGGCACTGGGCGTGGATGGCTTGGCCCCGCCACCGCCACCACCACCGCCATACCCAGCCCCGGCATCTCCATTTTCTGAGCTATTGCCGCCGCCTGACAGGTCGCCGCGGCCACCCATCCCGCCACGGCCAAACATGGTGCCAAGCGGCGTACCACCTTGCCCACCTGACGATCCGGAAGTAAAGTATTCACTGGGAGGACCTCCGCCAGGGCCGGTAAAGTTCTGGTCGCCACCTGTGGCCGTGCCCGCCCCCGTGCCTCGGTCGCCATCCTCGGCAGCAGCACCCGCATTGCCGACAACTGCCGTGGTATGGGCGAACTCGGCCTTGCTGGAATTGATTGTTACCGTAATTGAAGCGGCAAGGTCAGACGGCACAAACCGCTTGATGGCCACGCCGCCGGCCTGCCCGCCTGCGCCACCGCTGTCGCCATCATCGCCTGAACCGTTACCACCAGGCCCGATCGCGGTGACCACGAACTGCCGCGCGGTTGGATAACTTGCCTTCGTGAATGTCCCTGATGACGTGAAAGAAACAAACTCATCCGCTGGAACAGACGCGGCCAAGTCTTCTGCCAGGACGTATCCTGTCGTTCCTTCTGATGCGTCATAAAAGGCAACGTAATCTGTTGTTGGATCTATCGTGCCAGCCGTCAGGCTTTCAAAGTTAAGCATCGACTTGCCAGCGCGTCTGGCTATCGAATCCCAATAGCGCGCGAAGCTCTGGTTGAACTGGCCATCCTTGCCGACAACTTCAGCATTGCGTGGCTGTTTGGGTATTCCGGTCATTATGCGTTGACCTGATCAACATCAGCATAAGCTGCAATGAACGTAAACGGACGCGCGGCGCTGAACTCAACGCGATACACCCTGCCCTTGTCCTTTGACATGCCGAGCCTGTTGGCCCTGATGCGGTGACCATATTCACCCTGCGCGCCTACGCTCATCTGGCGGCCACCTGTGAACGTATGCCCGCCATCGTCTGACCATGACAGAATGCACTCCGGCGTTACGTCTTCTGCATCCGTGTCTTCTGCATTGCCAACGCCGGTTTCAACATCGAGAAAGAACGCGTTATGTCGTGTCCTGTTTGGCCCCGCATGGACATAGTTGCTGGTCAGCGAGCAAATCAGTTGCTTGCCGTTCTCGTTGTACGTGGCATCATCCTGCTCGTACAGAATGCCGCTTGCCTCATCGCCCACCAGCGTCTTGTTAAACACGCGGAAGAAGTGCTTACCGCCCCATGTGTCACGGTCCTGAGACAGACGCCTAAACCATTTGCCCGCTGATGCATCGTACACCCAGCACCAATCTGGGCTGTGAATTTGCAGCATCTCATGACCGGCAAACGCCCATGTGCCGACGACAATCTTTGACTGCTCCTGTTTCTTGATTGTGGCCTGTATATCCTTGTGAACCGGCGCGGTGCCTATGACCTTTGCAATGGTGCCTTCCGACCTGACCGCGATGCCGTTCTGGTCAAGCCATGTGAGAGTGTTATCGAACTCTGCCCAACAGTTTGCAGCGAGAATACCGCGATTGATCTGCGCTCCAGGCTGCGGCGAGAATGAAAAACCTTCAGCCGGTGCCGAGTTGTAAAAGAACTCGATGCTCTCAGCGCCAAAATTCACAGGCCGATCAGAAAGAATGCCGCCAGCGCGCGTTTTGTCCTGCCTTGCTTCAGCCTCTGCAAAGTCCAGTGCGCTATATGCCGAGCCGTCATTGATTGCAGATTGGTACATTTCACCGTTGGTGTAGAAGAACACGAAATACCCGTCCGTATAAACAACACTGATCGGGTTTTGAGGCAAATCAGCGTCGGCTATCTCAGTGATAACGTCACTGACCATCAGATACCGCTTGCCACCGGCCACAATGGCAACTTCCACCGGGCTGGCCTTGTTGTAAGCCATGGACACAGTGTCAGTGCCGAATATGGTCCCTATGGCCGTCTTGCCCCCACCTGAGTTGATTTTGTAGAGCGTTTCGCCAAAGACCACGTAAAACAGGCTCTCATTGACAACCTTGCCCCCCCTGCACCCCTGCGAGTTGGATAGATCACTGAATAGCTTTAGCCCTGGCGTTGAGTAGATTGCATATGGCGTCTTGGCATCTGGCGCGGCCTCGACAAAGCAATTCACCAAACCACCGGCAGACGCATTCTTGCTGCGGGATGGGCCGCTGTCAGGGCCAAAGGGTACGGGAATGATTGTCATATCAGACGTTCACATTATCAACGCTTTGGTTCCACGAACCGGGCATGTTCTGCAAGCCTTCGTCAACGCGCAACAGTTCCGGCCTGTGATAGTCGCCAAACAGCAGGGAATAACCTTCCTGAGCCTGCTTTACGGTTCTGGTGGACAACAAGCCATCACCACCGAATGCAGGGCTAACGCGCTCCGCAAGCAATGCCTTGACGCCCGCTATGTGATGATCAGCAAGCGGGAATGTGTCGGTGAGTGTCATTGTTGACCAGCTTATGAATATCTGCTTGCCACCCATCTGGTGCATCATGTCGTTGAGTTCAGTGAGCGTCACCGCGCTATCACCGGCTGATGGCGTTTCATTCTCGGCAATCACGCCGAGTTTCTGAAGCGCGCCGGTTACGATGTCTTGAATTGTGGCCATCTATCTGTTCCTTAACCAGTCGCCCAGCGACCCGTTGAATGCCTTCAGGCCGCAATGGCCCATTTTAATCTCAGGATCAACCCAGACATGACCGCCAATATCGCGCCACCGGATACACAAGGAGAAATCCTCGCTCAATCGTGCATTGTCGCGCCATAGCGGGTCACACAGCGCCGTCCACTTGCTTTCCTTGGCAAGCGTAGTGAGTTGCATCAATTCAGCCCTGTAGTGCTTTTCCATCTTGGTAATCATGCGCCGGGTCATGCGGACAAAGCCGCCAGGGACTGCCTCAACTTCAAGCAACCCCGTTTCGCTGTCTGCGATCAGGTCTTCACGGTCTCTCAACCACCTGATTGCGTATGTCTCTTGATCAATGCGCTTGCGGTAAACGCCAGCCACACAATCCACCGGATAATCCAGCAGCTTGAGCAAGGCTCCTGCCTGCCAGCACACATCATCGTCTATGAACACGAGGTCTGTTGCGTCCGAGTGCAGGAAAGCATCAATGATCTGATTGCGCGCCTGACTGATTTCAGTAGCGCAAGCCTCATCGTAAATTATCACCGTATCGCCGCGCTGTTTGAGCGCATAACAGTCGGTCATGAGCGACCGCATGGTTGCGATATGGATTTGCCATGAATAGGACGGAATGCCGATAAAAACACTCCGTCCCATAGTCATTAAGCCGAAGCCAGAATGCCGAGTTCTTCAAGCGCGGCAATCACAAGGTTCAGTTTCGTGATTGCCGTTGCGGCATCGGTTGCATCGACAACATTGGCCGGTTGATCCACCGGGGTTGCGCCGTAAAACCCGACAAGCGACGTAGCCGACTGACCGAGTACAGTTCCGGCATCATTGCCGTCATCAAGATAGTGTACAGCCATTGTGAGATTCTCCTGTAATGGCGTTTATAGGGAAAAGAAAGGAGGGCCAAAGCCCCCCAATCATCAACTTGTGCCTGAAAGGCGCGAAACAAGACGCGGATCAATCAGTTTGCGGCCATACAGCAGATCCAATCTCCATTTCGAGATGTCATTAACGCCATCGTACACAGGAATGCAGCGAACCGACATTCCCTTGTAAGATTTGCGAGCGCCGCCGACAGCACCCTGTGGCATTTCCATCGGCACCATTGCCAGCGCGAAAGCGTTCTTGCTGTAAACAAGGTTCTGCTTGTAGCCGGTGGATACTGCACCAACGCGAACAATCGCCAGACCATCAAAGCTGCCCGAATACGTCACGGTCTGGTGTGGGCCAGATGTGATGATAGGCGGGCTGATGGTAAAGTCAGAGTTGTTGGTTCCAGTGCCGTTAGTGGTGATACCTGATGTTACAACAAACTGTTGCAAGATGCCGGTTGATGCCTTGGTCTTTGGATTGACCATATAAACACCGGCGATGGTAACCACTGACCCGGTAGTCAGGGTTTCCGTGGTTCCCCAGTTGTCGGTTGCCAGTGTTTGGGTCCAGGTGTTTTTGGCTGTGTCATAGGTTACTTCCTGCGCTGTGCCATCTGTAACCGCACTGGTGTCAACTGCCGTACCATTAGTATGGGTAGGCACGACCTGCGACATGTAAATGCCATCAAATCCAGCCAGTCCTGTCAGCTTGCCTGTTTTCCAGGCGTCACCAACCAGCTTGTCACCGGCACCAAGTCCAGCCTGTGCGCCAACCATCGCCCAATAGTCAGATGGCGAAAGCACAGCATTGCGCTGAGACATCGGGACTGCCATTTCGTCGAGCCGTTCTGCTCCTTTCGTGAAGTCAGAGAACGAATTGATGGTTTGTCCAGCAGTACCAGCCCAGTTGTATGTGCCTTGATAAAACTGCTCAAGGCAATCTTGAGCCATCGTGTTGATGATATTGGTCATTGCAGGCTTGATAACCCGATCTGCCAAATCCTTGATGTCGAGCGTCAGGTCTGTTGAACTGAAACTAAAGTCAACGCCTCTCTGCTGATCGACAGTCAGAGTGGTCTTGCCTTCGATGACATCCTGAAGATCCATTGTTGCACCGGAGCGAACAGTGAAATCAGCGGGACGCCTGATTGAGATTGTGTCGCCAACCTTGTAACCGTTGACAGACTTCGAGAATTCTTCCTCGTAAGGTCGGTGGAAAGAATCCAAAACGCCAAGTTCGTTGTCCAGAACGGCAAGTGCCGCCTTGGCAACTACATCGGCTGTGAGTGTAGTATTAGCCATTGTAAAAAGTTTCCATCTATGGGACGCGGCGTTTCACAACGCGACATCTGTTTGAAATGACCGGTCAATTTCCTGACAGGTACTTGGCAAGCTCTGGAACGCTCATGGTATCGGGCGTTTTTCTAGCTGATGACCTGCCTTCGCCTATCGGCTTGATTGGTGCCGGTGCCTGGGTCACACGTTTCTGTGTCGGGGTTGAAACTCTTGCTTCAAGCTGCCCGATGGCCCTGATCTGTGCGTTTGGTGCCAGACGCGATATGCGGTCTGCTTCACGCGGGTTTTTCCCGAGGTAATATTGCACCTGTGGCCCAAAGTCAGAGTCCATGATTTCGTGCGCCATCTCTGGCGTAATGCGCAGCGCCGGGTTTTCAGCAACGGCATGGAAGTCAGGCGTTTCCGCCGCAAAGTCCATTGCTCGCTCACTGTGAGCCTCAGCCAATGTCCGCATAGCAGACTGGTCTGCGTCTTTTGCGCTTTCCTCAATACTGGCAGCTTGACGCTGTTCAATCTTGTAGGCAGCGAGGTCGGAAGAATACTCGTCCTGGTCGTCATACTTGCCAGGATCAGGTCTCTCTGCTTTGCGCAACCGATCCAGTTGACTGCGAAGGCGAGCGGATTCCCGCTGTTCATCGCGCCACTTCTGGTTTAGCTGGCTGATGCGCTCCTTGGCGCTGGTGCGATTTGGCTTCTTGTCGTCATCCGACTTGTTGGCCTCGTCGTCTTTGTCTTCAGCTTTCGCCTTTGCGTCTTCCGCTTCATCGCCGGGATTATCGCCCTGCTCTGCGTCGTCTGCTTCTGGCTTGGCCTGCGCGACTGGATTTTCAGTCGTTTCCACAACTTCTTGTGTCGTGGCTTCGTTTTCGTCCGTTTCGCTGGACACAGCGTCAGTTTCGTCAACCATTTGACGGTCTCTCCGTGAGATAGGGCGGTTCACACCGCTCCGATTAACGCGCTTCTCATGAGCGCGAATTTGTTATGTGCGCAACGTGCGCAACTATGCTGCTTTTGAAGCCCTGATATGAGGACGATTGGCCTTGACGCGCTTGTCACGCTCTCTGCGTGTTACGTGTCGAATAGCATCATTGGTCAGCAATTTTTCCGTAGGTATAAAAGGAATTGTGACGACATAAGCGCCCCATTCATCTTTCATATTCAGCGATACAAACCAGCCATCGTCATCACGCAACAGGTCAACCCTGATGCTGTTGCGTGAGGCATAATCAGATGCAGTGTCTGCAAACAATTGCAAAGAGTTCTGGTCTGTCATCTAGCGTCCTTTCCAAGACGAAAAGGCCCGCAACACCATTGTTGCAAGCTGCGCATTTCTGCGAAAAGTGTGTGTTTACTGTCCGTTCATCCCGGCGTTCACGCCCATTTCAAAGGCAGTCTTTTCGGTCTCAACTTCAGTCTGATCTATGTCAGCGCCGATCTGTTCAATCTTCGCGCCGGTCAACTGTGTTTCTGCCCGCGTCTTGCCGGTCTTGGCCTGCAAGTCGGCAATCTTGGCTTCCAACTCAGCGAATTGCAGGCGCTGTGCTGCCTCTGCCATCGGGTCAGGCGGGGGCTGTTGTGGCTGGCCTGCATTCGGGTCATTCGGGTCTTGTTCCTGCAACTCCGGCGGCAGACTTTTACGCATACGATCGGCAATCTTGTCCGCGCCGTTGAAGTCCAGATTGTCGAAGTAAATGTCACCGATCAACTGCATGAGGTTCGGATCTGATTGCAGCAGCATACCAAGCTGTTCTTTCGCTTCTTCACGGCTGGTTGAGTAACTTGGCCCTGTCTTGACGCGCACATCAAAGCGGCCCGCTGACAGGTCATTGATGATGATTTTCTGCCCGTTATCAGACATGACAACCTTGTTGATAGGAACAAATTCCTGTTGTTCGTCTGACGACATGGTGCGGATAACGCGCTCGCTGTCATAGATTTTAGGAATCAGGTCAATGAGGATCTGGCCGGTTCTGCGTATCGCCTGATTGAAGTTGTCGATAAACACATATGAGCCAACGTCACCCTCACGCTGGCGCGCCGTGATTGCCCTGCCTGACGTTTCGTTGCCTTGCTGTCCGAGCGATGATGCATAAATACCAGTGGTATTCATCAAGTCATCTTGCGCAACCTGAGCCTCTTGCCACATGGCAGTTGGTGGCGCTGCTGGCTGGTTGCGCTGCGGTGGCGCTTGCCCTTCAGTGTGGCCGTAAACCAGATACGGCAGGTTGTCCGTATTTGCCCGGTTCCAGAAATTCTCATAGCCCTTTACCTGATCTGCCGTCAACAACCAGGGTGCCTTTGGCGCAAGGGCAATGGATTCAGCCGCATGTGAACGCCAGTAATTGTAAAGCTGCTGCGGTGCCTTCGCGTCGCGGATCAGCGACTTGCGAATGACCTGGCCATTCATGGACATTTCCGATCCCATGACGGGAACAATCGGGATATGCTTGCCAGCCCAATCCTGCTTTTCTTCAATTATCTCATTGCCATTGACAACATACCGGCAGACTTTGTGTGACTTGGCCTTGCGCTCTCGCACGATACCGAGCATTGGAATGATTGACTTGTCTATTTCATCGAGCCTGATCGTCTGGCCGTCCTGCGTCATGCCGAGCAGAATATCAATCGGTTCCTTCACCCAATATTCAGCAATGCGCACAAAGTCACCATCAACCCAGTCAGCATAAACCTGCTCACTGCTCACACCGCTGTCAAAGCTGGTAATGCTTGCATCTGGATAGCGAGCCTTGAAATCGCGTTCCATGACCATCTCAGTCACAAAGCAGTGCATGGCGTCGGCGCGGTCAATCTCGTTGGCGTTGCCGTCCCAGACCACTGCAAGCGGGTCCAAAATGCGCTTGATAAAGATGTCCTGATCAAATGCGCTATCGTCGGCATAGTCAGTCACAATGCGCCAATGGCCAATGCCTGCCGTAATTGCGCACTCAGCGGCATGGGAGTAGACCGACTGGCCGCCTGATTGATACTCAATCTGCCTGATTGCACCCTCGAATATGTCAGACAGTTGCGGGTCAGTCTGATCGTCAACCGGATAACATTCGATTGCTGGCTGGCTTTGGCGTATGTCTCCTGAAACCTGGCGGATGAACTTTGGTATCTGGTTGATCGTGATGATAGGCCGACCCTTGGCCTTGCGATCCGCAACCACGGCTGACGGCCATTGATAATCACCGCCACGGGAAAACCGCAGGTCTTCCAACGCCTCATCGCGGTTTGTCTCGTCGGCATCCCAATCAGCGGTGAACTGATCGAGAATGTCTGTTATGTCTTTTGCCATGAATTATGGCTCCATCTATGGGTAAGCGGCGCAATCACTGCGCTGCTGTGTGCTGTTGGCTAAGCAGCCATCCAGCCGTCGCCCGACATCATCGGAGGTGACAGGCCAATCTTGGTATCTATCTTTCGTGCATCGCCGCGCGTCAGGCCGGGGAACAATTCGGTAATTGCCCAGACCAAAGCATCGCCACGGTTCGGTGAACCAATGCCCTGATAGCCAGTGGTTGTGAAACTCATCAACTCGTCTTCAAGCTCAGGGAAATAGCCAACGTGCTTGACCTTCCCTTGCTCGTACAGCGCCGAAATAGGCTCAGCACGGACAACCTTGCCGCGTGATGCTTTCACCGCCTTGTAGGGCGTGTTAGCGCGTGATGTCAGTATCGTGTGCTTGACCATTGCGCCGCCGAAGTTGTCTTCACCAACAATAATATCAGCATCGTGCCGGTCAAAGGCAGACGTTGCTACATTGCCCCATGTTGCCGGTCCTGCCTTCAATGTCAGGTCTTCCAGCACGTAAGCAACGCCATCTGTGCCAAGCGCCGCGACCACAACGCCGATTGCATCATGGTCAGGATTGTCATCATCAGCGCCAGACGGATCAACCGCAATCACAATGCGCTGATAGTCTGGCAGTTTGTCACCGTCGATAATCCTGTTGCGGTCCAGCGTCAGGCTTGACCAAAGCGAGTTCTCATTCGCCGGTATGAACTCACCAGACAGAAACCGCTTTCGATCCCGTTCCGGCAAGCCTTCAAGCTCCTGCATATAGGCTTCTGGCAGATTATCCACGTTGTGAAGCGGGTTGATCTGCATTGACGCGAAGTTGTCAGGGTGAGGCAATCCCGATCTGCTCTCAGGGTCAATGTGCTTTATGAATAGCGAATATGTCCAGTGCGATTGATTTGGCGGATTGCAGTCATAGAACATCTTGAGCGATAAACCGGCGTCTTGTGCCAATCGAGTAACAGCCATTTTACGCGCTGACCAAGGAATCTGCGAACACTCATTGAGGTAGATGGTCGAATACTCATTCCCTAGAATTTTCTCAGTGCGCTCTTTGTCATCCAGCCCCCCAATATAAAGCCTGCTTTCGTTCTCGAACTCCAGATACCAGTCTGTTTTGTCCAACTTGGTGCGCGAGCGAAGGCCAGGCCAACATAAGTCCATGACCTTCGGTATTGTGTCCTGCATAAGTGATGTCTTAGCGTGATTGAAACGAAACCGCATTGCAGTGTGTCTTGACTGCGGTGCCTTCAACGCTCTTGTGATGATCTGGCGTATCGTCAGAAACGTCTTGCCTGAGCGTGATCCGCCAAACAACATGCAGTGAGTTGCCGGGCCATTGAGAAGCAATCTGGCTTCCTTTTGGCGCGGTGTTAGCTCAAGCGTCTTTGTCATCAGCGTCAAACATCAGTTTCAAATCGCCAGTGTGCTTCACTTCCTGCTTGTCACCGTAAATTTTCGGCAACGCCTTGGAAAGCAACCACTTGCGAGTGTCAAGCCTCAACCTTGACCGTTGGACATGCTCGCCGTTCAGGACGTAATTGGCCTTGCCTTCGTCGTCTAATCGCTCCATCCAATCGTTTTGGCCATCGTCTGCAACCTCAAGCAATTCATCGGCCATAATGTGATAGCCAACCTCTCTTGCTCTTGCGTATTGGTCAGCGAAACCTTCCCTGTCGTCTTTCACCCATCCCAAAACAGTGCTGTGTCCAATGTCCACTGTTCTGCAAACTTCACGCAGCGTCATGCCTTGGAACAGGCCTTCGCATACCTTGGAGGCCAATTCTGTTGTGTATGATGACGTTTCACCGGATGGCATCACTTATCGCCTTTGATCAAGTCTGCAAGACCGCCCTTGACTGGTGGACATGAAGGCTTGCTGTAAATGTCATTGATAACGGCATCAAGCGCACGGCTGATAATGGCATTAGCCAGTTGCCTTTTAATTGCTTCGTCGTTCATCACAAATCCCCCGCGAATTGCGTGTCTGCAACTGACAGTGTGCCTTCTTCCGAGTAATCAAGTGCGCCTTCGGTATCCCAGCGATAATGCAGGTTTCCTGCCTTGGTTGGCGTGATTGTCACTGAGTATGTACCTGTTGCTGATCTTGTTGGCGTTAGTGTGGTGACAGAACCCTTTCGGCCAATGCGCCATTTGAACGTGATTGCACTGGCGTCAGTTGCAGCGCCGCTTACGGTAACAACGGTCTGGAGTGTTACTGTTGATCCTGGGTATATGCGTTGTGCTGTCATTATGCGCATATCCTTGAAGTGGTCATTGAAACAGTGTTGCTTGCTGTTCTGGTCATTGACGCGGCTATCGTGTTGCTTGGTGTCATGCGGGCGGCGATTGTTGCGGAACTTGTCAGGTCAGGACACAAGCCCGCGATATTCTGGCCTGTGAGCGTGTAATAGCCCGTGTCTGCTGCCATCACGAATATAGACGGCAGTGTTATGTCTTGTCCGTTTAGTGTGTAGCTGCCTTGGTCTGCCGTGAGCGGTAGATGGGTTGCCGAAAATGATGTGGCCTGGCCTGACAGCGTGTAACTGCCTTGTGCGGCTGTCAGAAGTCTTGACGCAATCAGTCCGGTTTCTTGCCCGCTATATGTGAAACTGCCTTGCCCTGCTGCAATCTGCCTTGATGCAATCAGGCTTGCCGTCTGGCCGGTGTACGTGTATGCGCCCTGATCTGCTGTGAGCAGCCTGGTGAGGCTTAGTGTTGTGGCCTGGCCTGATAGTGTGAATGAGCCTTGGTCTGCCGTGAGCGGTAGTCTGCTTGCGATCAGTCCAGCCGTCTGGCCGTTTAGTGCGAATGCCCCATAATCGACAGCTATGCTATATGCGCCAAGTTCCGCTGCTTGAAACGCTGCAATCGGTGTGCTTGCAATTGGGCCAAATGCGGTCATGATCT
>Ga0075119_1000768_pt1 | contig 16428 bp, 14 predicted proteins | sample AntAceMetag02UK9_FD_69791 | JGI IMG/M metagenome (GOLD analysis project Ga0075119, IMG submission 69791) | Saline lake microbial communities from Ace Lake, Antarctica - Antarctic Ace Lake Metagenome 02UK9 | ecosystem: Environmental > Aquatic > Non-marine Saline and Alkaline > Saline | place... | reverse complement strand
AATTAGAAAAAATACTGGATGATATTGCATTTTCAACACCGGCTATTGCAGTTGTTCAAAACGTAAATGGCGAGCTAGTGCGATCTCCTGACGAGATAAAGTCAAACCTTGTTAAACAGCTGTATGCTCCTGTTTTATGGGTAGATTGTATAGAGGTTATTTCAAAATCTGGTGTAAACAAACTAGTTGAATGCGGCCCAGGAAAAGTATTAAGCGGCCTCATAAAACGCATAGATTCTGACATTCGGTGTTTTGGCAGCGACAATACCGCCAGTTTAGATAGCGCTATAGGCGAAATGGCAACATAAGGCAGTTCGATGGATGCTAGAAATAAAGGAGATAATATGGGCGATTCACCTACCGTAGCGTTAGTTACAGGGGCTAGTCGAGGGATTGGGCGAGCAATTGCTATTGAGCTTGGAAAAATGGGTCATGTTGTGGTGGGCACAGCGACAACGCAAAGCGGCGCAGACAACATCAGTGCTTACATGGCAGAACATGGCATTACCGGTAAAGGCTTCGCTGCAGATGTTTCAAGCGATGACTCAGTTAGCGCCTTAATGGCGGCTATAACAGCTGAGTTTGCGGCCCCATTAGTGGTTGTAAACAATGCCGGTATTACCCGAGATAACTTGTTGATGCGAATGAAGAGTTCGCAGTGGGAAGATGTTATCAACACCAATCTTGGCTCAATGTATAGAATATGCAAAGCCACGGTTAAAGGAATGACAAAAGCGCGTTTTGGGCGGATTGTGAATATTTCTTCAGTGGTTGGTTCTAGTGGTAACGGGGGTCAAACTAACTATTGCGCCTCTAAAGCGGGTATCGAAGGCTTCACACGGTCTTTGGCAAAAGAAATCGGATCCAGAGGCATTACTGTAAATTCAGTTGCGCCTGGTTTCATCGCAACAGACATGACAAAAGATTTGCCAGAGGTTCAAACCTCGGCCCTGTTATCACAAATCCCACTAGCTCGCCTAGGTCAGCCCGAAGAAATAGCAGGAGCTGTTGGGTTTCTGGTTTCAGATAAGGGAGCCTATGTGACAGGCGAAACTTTGCATGTAAATGGCGGCATGTATATGGGCTAAAGCCCCTCCATGGCGGCGTTAACAGTTGAAACAACCATAATAAAAGGTAATATTTCAATTTAGGCATTACAAGATGAATAAATAGGGGTAAACTGCCGAATCTAATTTACATGGATAGTCAGCTGCGAGGCTTCCATGTTTTAAAAATCCAAGAAAAGCCTTTAGTTACAAAGCATTGGGAGCTAATATAAAATATGAGTACTGTTGAAGAGCGCGTAAAAAAAATTGTTTGTGAACAGCTTGGCGTAAAAGAAGACGAAGTCAAACCTTCTGCTTCATTTGTCGAAGATTTAGGCGCTGATTCTTTAGATACCGTAGAACTGGTGATGGCTTTAGAAGAGGAATTTGAAACTGAGATTCCAGATGAAGAAGCTGAAAAAATTACTACTGTCCAGCTAGCCTGCGACTACATCAATAACAACCTGTAATATCCCAAATATTTTGTTATCAAAAGCTACTCTAGAGTTATCTAGAGTAGCTTTTTTGTGTATGGTGTGTAAAAAAACATCCAGGAGACAGAGTTTTGAATGCTAGACGAGTCGTAGTCACAGGGTTAGGCATGGTATCTCCGGTCGGAAACGATGTTGATACCGCCTGGGCCGCGCTAACCAACGGTGTTAGTGGCATAAATCCAATCGATCATATGGATGTAAGCGACTTTAGTACTCGCTTTGGCGGTTCGGTAAAAGACTTTAACGCTAGCGCTTTCATGGAGACTAAGGAAGCACGCCGCATGGATATATTCATGCAATATGGGGTTGCTGCGGGTGTTCAGGCTTTTAACGATAGCGGCTTGGCTGACTGTCAATGGGATTCAGAGAGAGCTGGTGTCGCAATCGGTTCAGGTATTGGTGGTTTAACCAATATTGAATCTACAGCATTTCAAATACGTGATTCCGGCGCCCGCAAAGTATCTCCATTTTTTGTCCCAGGCTCCATCATTAATATGATTGCGGGAACCTTATCTATTCGGTTTGGCATGCAGGGGCCTAATTTTGCTGTAACAACAGCCTGTACCACAGGCACCCATAATATAGGGCTGGCTGCTAATATGATTTCACATCAGCAGGCTGAAATCATGCTGGTGGGTGGCGCTGAAATGGCCACGACTAATGTCGGTTTAGGCGGTTTCTCTGCTGCCAGAGCGCTCTCTAGTCGAAATGATGATCCACAAGGTGCTAGTCGCCCTTGGGATAAAGATCGAGATGGTTTCGTGCTCAGCGACGGCGCCGGGGTGATGGTTTTAGAAGAACTCGAGCATGCCAAACGCCGCGGCGCTAAAATCTACGCCGAATTAACGGGCTTTGGCATGAGTGGCGATGCCTATCATATGACAGCGCCATCGGTTGGCGGCGCAGGTGCTGCTTTATGCATGCGCAATGCTTTGAGAAGTGCCAATATAGATGCGACTGAAATTGACTATGTAAATGCTCATGGCACGTCCACATTGGCCGGAGATGTTGCAGAGACGCAAGCAATAAAGTCCGTTTTTGGAGACCATGCAAATAAGCTTTGTGTGAGTTCTAGCAAATCTATGATGGGCCATCTATTAGGTGCATCCGGCGCAGTAGAGGCCATCGTGTCTGTGATGAGTTTAAAAAACCAGGTAGTCACGCCTACTATTAATCTCGACAACCCAGAAGAAAACTGCGATTTAGATTATGTACCACATACCGGCCGCGATGCTTCGCTGAGCAACGTACTTTCCAATTCGTTTGGGTTCGGTGGCACTAATGGCTGTTTAATTTTCTCTCGCTTCGACTAATCCTCTTACTTTGCATAGTTCTCTTGTCTTTAATAACGAGGGATTTCAAATCTGATGCAAAGAGAGGAACTGACGGATAGGTCATGCAAACGCTTATAAATGGCTTCCCTAAAAGCAGCATTTCCGTGATGGATCGCGGTTTTCTCTACGGAGACGGTGCTTTCGAAACTCTCGCTGTCATTGACGGCAAGCCCATTTTGCTGCCCCAACACCTGGCTCGCCTCGAGTCTGCCTGTAAGTTGCTTAAAATAAGCTTTAATGCAGACATCATCTCTGACGAGTTACTGCAGCTGTCCAATCAAGCGCAAGGCAGTCGAGTTGCCAAAATCATCATAACTCGCGGTGAAGGAGGGCGAGGCTACAAACCAAACCTTGATTCAAGCCCTACCCGAATCATCCAATTGTTTGAACCGAGCAGGCCAAACGCTAGCGGTCAAGAGATCTCAGGGGTATGTATTACTGTATGCCAGCACCGACTTTCTCAGAGTACAGCTTTGGCAGGTGTTAAACATTTAAATAGACTAGATCAGGTGCTCGCGAGCGCTGAATTAGACGAAAATTTTTACGAAGGGCTCTGCCTAGATATACAAGGCAATGTAATCGAGGCAACAAAAAGCAATCTATTAGTGTTTAGTAATGGCAATGTCTTAACTCCAGATCTTAGCCTTAGCGGGGTTAAGGGCATCATGCTGATGGAGATTAGCAAGCTTTTGGCTAGGGATGGCTGTCTCATTCAGACCCAAAAGCTAACCATTGATGACGTTCTTAACGGGGATGAAGTTATTCTCTGCAATAGCGTGTTTGGTGTATCTCCAGTGATTAAACTTATCCAAGGTGATAGGGTGAAGCACTGGCCAATCGGAGGCTTTTGCCAACAGGCAATACAATTACAAAATGAAGTATTTGCCTCATCTTAGCAGCCTAAAATTTAGACTCTTAATTTCAGTGGTCGTGGCCGCTGGGATTAGCTGTATGTTGGCATTCTGGCTGGCTTTTAGAATTGTGCACTCGCCTCTTATTCTTGCTGATACTTTTACTCAATCTGCCACTGAACTTGTCGGCCAGCCTCCTGTCATATTTGAAGTAAGCCCCGGTAGCTCATTCTCGCAGGTCAGTCGCGACCTTAAGTCTTCAGGTTTCTTTTCTTATCCTCGGCTACTCATCCTCTTCGCTCGGATCAGGGGCGTAGAGAACTCAATCAAAGTTGGTGAATATCAGCTGAATAGTGGACTCACCGCCGCTGCGCTAATTGACAAAATGGTCGCCGGAGAAACGCTACAATACAGAGTGACACTCGTTGAAGGCTGGACTTTTAAAAAAGCACTTGATGCTGTTCAAGGCAGCAACAAGATTATCAGCGTGCTGCAAGGGTTAAACCAAACTGAAATGCTTGCGCTGATCTCATCGACTTTTGAAAATACGGAAGGTATTTTATTTCCAGATACGTATTTTTACACAGCGGGAAGCACCGACCTTGATCTGCTGAGGCGAGCAAGCGCCAGGCTCGAAAGCATTCTTCAAAGTGAGTGGGAAAAAAGGCTAGGCGCATTGCCCTATAAAACCCCTTACGAAGCTTTGATCATGGCCTCTATTATTGAAAAAGAATCTGCTGCTAGCAGTGAGCGTGGCCATATATCAGGTGTGTTTACTCGCAGGCTTGAACTCGGAATGCGCCTGCAATCGGACCCTACCGTTATTTATGGGATGGGGGATACTTATGACGGCGACATCAGAAAAGCGGATCTCCAAGAGGTTACTCCGTATAACACCTACCGAGTAAATGGATTGCCACCAACACCAATTGCCTTGTCTGGATTTGACTCCATACATGCCAGTTTAAATCCCGAATCATCTGATTACCTTTACTTTGTTGCCCAAAGCGACGGCAGCCATTATTTTTCAAGTAGCCTTCAAGAACATAATCAAGCGGTGGCCCGCCTAATAAACAGAAATCAAACTAGCCAGAATTAGTACCATAAAAACAACAGGATTTATTGTGAAAGGAAAGTTTCTAACTATCGAAGGTGTCGAGGGTGTCGGCAAGAGCACTAACCTTCAATCTATAAAGCAAATTTTAGAAAGCAGAAATATTGACTTTATTGCGACCAGAGAGCCAGGTGGAACATTAATAGCAGAAAAGATTCGCGCACTGCTGTTAGACCATCACAACGAAAAGCTTTGCGAGCTAAGTGAATTGCTATTGGTTTTTGCGGCGAGAGCACAGCATCTTGAAACTGTTATTAAACCGGCGTTAGAAGTCGGCACATGGGTGCTCTGCGATAGGTTTACCGATGCAACTTACGCATACCAGGGAGGAGGGCGAGGGCTAAATTCGAAGACCATTTCTTCACTTGAAAATCTAACCCAGGGATCACTGCGCCCAGACTTCACCTTAATATTGGACTTGGATCCTAAGATTGGCCTCACCCGCGCAAAAACCCGAGGCGAGTTAGATAGGATTGAAATTGAAAAAATCGATTTTTTTGAAAAAGTCCGTGACACCTATTTAACTATCTCCAACCGAGAACCTCAGCGCTGCAAGGTTGTAGATGCGTCTCGACCTATCGATGCTGTTAGCAAAGATGTCATTGAGCACTTAATGACCTTCATCAGAGAAAACAATTGAGCAAACTCTCCTTGGATAATCACGAAAAACTGCTGAGCCTAACCCCTCTTCCATGGCACTTGCCGCAGTGGTCACAGCTCATGCAACAAAAACAAGCAGCTCAGTTGGCACATGCTTATTTAGTGCAAGGCGATCAGGGCCTAGGCAAAAGATTATTTGTTGAGAAATTCGCTATCGCGCTGCTTTGTCTCAATAAAGAATCAGCAGATGCCTGTGGTAAGTGCTCGGTTTGCAAAATGGCGGTAAGCGGATCGCTACCAGATTTAATTATTATCGAGCCAGAAGAGGGTAGCCGCGACATTAAGATTGACCAGATTCGCTTGCTTTCAAAATTTGTTAATAAGAGTAGTCATGCTGGCAGTGGCAAAGTTGTTGTTCTCGATCGAGCCCACAACCTAAACAACTCTGCTGCCAATGCCTTGCTAAAAACCCTAGAAGAGCCAACCGGTAATACGTTCCTTTTTTTGATAACCGACCTGCCCGGCGCGTTGTCGGCAACTATAAGAAGTCGCTGCCAGCGACTACAGTTCTCTATCCCTGCAACAGAAAAGTCTTCTCAGTGGCTGCTCGAACAACTATCCGAAAACAGCGATAAAGCTGCCCTTGCATCGACATTCGCCAATAAGCCACTGTTGGCCTTTACCCAAGATAGTAAAAGCGGTATCGAAGGCTACGGGGCAATGATTCAAGTTCTATCAAGCCTGCTTAACTCTTCGACAGAATTACGACCAGGGGTCGTTCAGGCATCAAAAATCGGCGAATTGCTTTCAATTGGGTATTTAATTGAGGTTTCGACTATATTAATTAAAGGCCTTCTCACTGAAGCTGAACCGCTAAGTGCCTCTGTTGAAATTAATGCACTGAATTCTAGGCTACGCAGTACCGGTATCGAATGTAGAAGCTTAAGCGTGATATTGCTCAATTACCAGCAGGAGCTGGTTAAGGGGCGCCATCAGTTAATGAGCGGCTCTAACCCTAATCCACAGCTAATTATCGAGTCATTGCTGTGGCAATGGACTAAGCTTTTTGTAACGCCCTAGCTAATCGAAAGAGACTCATGGACTGATATATCTCTGCGAAAAGCGTCAAGGCAGTGCGTAAGCACTATTTCGGTTGCCACAAACCTTTAATCTCAAGGAAGAGAATTCTACATTGGCCGGTCACGGGATTTTATCCCTCACAATAAAAAACAAAGCGGTTCTTTATGCTGCTTACATGCCATTTATCGAGTATGGCGGCCTGTTTATACCGACAAATAGGGACTATAAAATCGGCAGCGAAATTTTCATGTTGTTGAAGCTAATGGAAGAATCAGAAAAACTCCCGGTAGCAGGAAAAGTTGTCTGGGTGACACCTCCTCGAGCACAGGGCGCACGAGTGAGAGGCATTGGTGTTCAATTCTGCGATCCGGATGCGGCTGTAAAAACTCGAATTGATGGCATACTAGCGGGTCAGCTAGATTCGAACCTAGCAACAAACACACTCTGATCGTCATTCGCTGATAGCCACCGTCACAGTTGAGGATTTCTAACTTAGGTGATGCTCTAAAAAACCTAGCTCCTGCTTTACCTAATTTCCGTTTTACCTAGCACCCACCGTACCTATTTCCGCCTTATTGCATCTGCGATCCTACTGTTTTATCCGGAACTTTCTTTTCAATAATTGCAAAACTGCTTTGAATAGACAAAAACAAGCCTAAAGCCGGGGCAGGCTGCAGGCTGCAGGCTAATACAATAGGGATAGCACATTAAAGTAATGTAAGCGCTAAATAAGAAGCCTTATTTAGTCAGCGCCTCAATCTAGCTAATAACAAGTCCATAGAAACAAATTTTTTGCGAGGTGCAGTGAAATCATCTTCTAACCCAAGTAAAGCCCATATTGGGAAGTATGCCAGTAAATAGGCGCATCTCTTGATTTAGTGGGATGAAGCATTAGCTTTTATACTGCTAAACCCAGCAGTTCAGTGACATGTTCAGCAATAGCCTGGCTTGCGGTCAGCCCGGGAGATTCGATGCCAAATAGCTGAACCAAGCCTTTTAGATTATGCTCATTTTGGGTTTGAAAGACGAAGTCTCGCGCGGCTTCGCCCGGCCCAGAAAGCTTGGGCCTGATACCAGAATATGAAGGCTGCAGCTGATCTGGCTTTAAGCCTGGAAAGTAACGCTGCACTGCAGTGGCAAACTGCTCTTGCTTGTCGGCCTCAACAGCATAGTCCTCGCTCGAGACGTAGACCGCATCAGGCCCAAATCGAAGCTGATTATTTAAATCCATTGTGCAATGAATCCCTAAGCCAACAGTATTTGCATCAGGTAGTGGGTAAATCAAGTGAGCAAAGGGGTTGGTTCCGCCATAACTGAAGTAGTCGCCCTTACACAACCAAATTTTTGGTATTAGTTCTTTCTCTAAGCCTTTGATTGTATTAGCTATTGCATCTGCAGATAACCCTGCACTATTGATGAGCAGAGCGCTCTCAAAGGTAAATTCCGCTGGCTCGGTTTGATTGGTTTCTCGCGCTTCTAACGATATCTCAAAGCCGACAGTGCCAGGCTTAATAGAACTGACTCGGCTGTTTGCCGCAAAGATAACACCCCTTTGTTGCGCTTTGTCTAAGAGGCTATGCATGTAGTGATGGCTATCTACTATGCCGGTAGACGGAGAAAGTATTGCACAATAAGCACTTATCGATGACTCTTTAAGTATAAGCTGGGATTTGCTTAGTATCTCTAAGTCATCAACTCCGGCTTGAACCCCGTTATCTAGCAGCGCTATCAGTTGTTCTTGCTGATGACGCTGAGCCACAATTAGCTTTCCACAGCGAGCATGGCCGACGCCGTTAGCGCAGAGATACTCGTACAAGAGCGCCTTGCCGCGTATACACAGCTGAGCTTTTAAACTGTCTGGAGGGTAGTAAAGACCGCCATGAATGACTTCACTGTTTCTGCTGCTGATGCCTTGACCAAAGCTTGCGTTAGAATCGAGCAGCAGAATCTTCTCAGGATTAATATCTTTATTACGAGAAAGGGCGTGGGCGATAGCGATGCCAACAACTCCCGCTCCGATTACGCAAGCTTCAAACTTTTCCATTCCAGCCTTTTAAGATTAGCGCTGCAGCCACCTACAGCACTGGGTTTATGTTTCGAAAGGTGAGATTAAGTCGAGGCTCATCTACACCTTTAGCTTTAGGTACTTGATGTAACCAATTGTTTTGCGTTCCTTTACCCATTACTAAAAGACTGCCATGTCTTAATTTCACTCGTGCTTTGACAGCGCGACTTGATGAATTTTTAGGACATAGCTCAAAGTCTCTCTCTGCGCCTAAACTCAACGAGGCGATAACAGGATCCTGGCCTAGCTCTCGTTCATCATCAGCATGCCAAGCGACACTGTCATTGCCATCTCTATAGTAGTTAAGCAGGACTGAGTTAAAGCTCAAGCCAGTAAGATCGAACACACGGCGCTTGATACACGTGACGACCTCAGACCAAGGCTCGGGCGACAAAACTATACCAGAGTAGCCATACAGGCTTTCGGCATCTCCCATCCAACACTGTAAGCGAGGCACCAATCTGGGTGCTCCAGCGATTACAATAGAGCCCTGGTGCCAAGGGATTTCATTTATCAAGGTATCGATGAGTTCTAGGGCGTGGTTAAATTCAAAAGCGGCAGGGTATTCATCAATTTTAGCATTGCCTAAATCGTGGCTCTCAAGGTCGCTATTTGAAAGCGCATTGTCAAACAAAGACGATTGCATGGTTGGTGACTGTCCTGTACTTCTACGCTAGTGCATAATGCCGCCTCATGCGGATTTCACCATTTTATAAGCTTGATTAAGGATACAGGAAATTGTCTGAATTTGATTATGATCTTTTTGTTATAGGCGCCGGTTCTGGCGGTGTAAGGGCTAGCCGAATTGCGGCAGGACTTGGTGCTAAAGTTGCCATTGCAGAGGAACGTTATTTTGGTGGAACTTGTGTCAACGTGGGCTGCGTCCCTAAGAAGCTCTTTAGCTACGCGGCGCATTTTCATGATGACTTTCAAGACAGCACGGGCTATGGCTGGGAAAGCAGGGCACCCGACTTCAACTGGTCCACTTTAGTCGCAAACAAAGATATTGAAATCAATAGATTAAATGGTATTTACGAGAAAATACTTAAGTCTAATAATGTGAAAATATTTGAATCTCGGGCCAGAATTACAGGCCCAAACTCTGTTTCAGTCGACAATCAGACAGTTACGGCTAAGTACATTCTGCTGGCGGTTGGCGGATGGCCCAATGTACCGCTATATGCGGGTCACGAACATGCCATTACTTCTAACGAAGTCTTTTACTTAGAGAAACTACCTAAAGCCATAGTTGTGCAAGGCGGGGGCTATATAGCTCTGGAATTTGCCAGTATTTTTGCTCGATTGGGCGTTGAAACCACCCTTGTCTATCGCGGCAACAAGCTGCTGCGCGGCTTTGACGAAGAAATTAGAGATTTTATCACCGAAGAAATTGGCCGCCATGTTAATCTAGTGCTCAATGAAGATATCGTCTCTATATCCAAAGAAAACAATGACTTAACTGTTAAGCTAACCTCAGGAATTGAAATAACAGCAGGCCAAGTGTTGGCGGCTACCGGACGCGCGCCTATGACGTCAGATCTTGGCTTGGATACTGTCAATGTAGAGTTATCACCCTCAGGCGGTATTAAAGTTAATGAGGAATTTCAAACCACCGAGCCTAGTATCTATGCAGTCGGCGATGTTATCGAGCGTATGGCGCTAACACCGGTAGCGCTTGCCGAAGGTCAAATTGTATCGAGGCGCCTGTTTGGTGGTCCTAAGAAAGATTTGAGCTACGAGAACATCGCCACTGCAGTGTTTTGTCATCCAAATATCTCAACGGTAGGCCTAAGCGAAGAGCAAGCCATCAGCAAGGGCTTGGATATTGATGTCTACACGGCAAAAATGAAACCGCTAAAACATACACTTAGTGGCCGTAATGAATATTCATTCGCAAAGCTCATAGTCAGTCGCAGTGACGACCGTGTGATTGGCATGCATCTGGTTGCTGCAGATGCAGGCGAGATCGTTCAAGGTTTTGCTGTAGCCATGAATTGTGGCGCAACCAAAGCTGACTTTGATAACACCATTGGAATCCATCCGACCTTAGCTGAAGAATTGGTAACAATGAGAGAAACAAGAGATTGATCTAGAATTGCTTAAGCTTTTGCTAAGGCCATCTACATCAATGGAATGGCTCATAGGCGCTTGATACATCAATATTCCCTATTTCCGGTAATAAAGATTACCGGAAATAGGGGATGGGGTGGGCCAACCTACTGCAAGCGCCGCCGGCCTCGCCAACAGACTCTTCAAATCCGCAGCTTGACCAGCAAACTAAATCCAGCCTCAATCGATAAGGACGCTCACATGTGCTGCCATTGATACGCTGTTCCTTTGAAACTGTAGATATCCCTATTCCTCTATATGCTTAACAAGCTTGAAGTTGCGTACATTGCTTACTTTGCTTGAAAAAAATCGAGTCACTAACATCTAGCTCATTAGGTAACACTTGAAACTGCGCCTTGTTTATCAACCGAGAAAACGCACAGAACTGCAGCAGGATGGGGGTATGGATGATTCGGTTAAAGCGGAACTCAGGAACTAAACAGGCCCATTGCCCGCTTTTGCAATGTAATAGCTTCTTTCACTTTGTAGAGCGCGATAAGTCGGCTTGCTGGGGCACCCACGCGAATTCATAAACCTGCCTGACAACAGATGCCATCAAAAGGCAGCCTGTGCCCCGCTAATGATTCTTCATAAACGCTTTACATTCCCTAGTGAGATACTAGGCGAGGAAAACAGTAAGACTAAACATTAACTAAAATAAGCTATGAGTGGGACAAATCATGCGGCAATGAAAAAAGATAGAAGATAGAAGCGCGATGAGATTGAATGACGCAGAACTGGAGCCTATGACGCAATTGCTTTCAAATTTGGACAAGTTGCTAATTGATAACTAAGCCCATGATGGCAATGTTCAAGACGCCGCTCACGGCTGTCCATGTCTCGATGGGGCGCCTTAGAAAATCAGTCGAGTTCACGCTGCTCAGTAATAAAAATTTACTGATAATAAAACAGGTCAACTTACTGCTCGGCGCCTTAGAGACCAACGTAGAAGGTGTTAGATGTGCTTTTCAGCCCTTAGAACTTTATTCCACAGCTTGTATTCGAGTTTCTTTACTCGGTACTTTTTGACCAATTTGAATTGTGAAATATACAGAGCAGCCCAGTACACAAGCTGAAACGAGGCAGCGATTACTATCGCCAGAAAAATAAGTTTAATCACAATTTGAGTTTCCATGCTTCTTAGTATAGCAGGAAGTAACAGATTCTGTTAGAAAGAAGATTTGCGGTCAATTGTTAAGCCTGAAACGCGTCGAAATTTGAACTCATCTTGATAATTAGCCGCTGTTAAGCAACTTAGAATTATTCGTTACGTTACATAGTGTTGTTACCTGAGTCTTACTGTTTTCATCAAGTTCACTGTAAAGTTCTCTTAACCATTTAAGGCATTTGGCTTGGTAAGGGAAGGTACTTTGATGCCAAGCCCTGCCGTCAATCTCACACTGGAAGTGTTGCTCGCCGTTATAGTGGGCCTCTGCGTTCGCCAGTAGATATGGCGAGTAGACACGCCCTATTTCCCCTAATAGCTCCACCAGTGACTTTGGCAGCTCTGCGGGATTCATCCAGTCATCATCCAATAGCTCATAGCCTGAGAGGTCTTCCAGAGTTTCTGTCCAGGCATAGACTCTGGGTGAATATTCAAGAATTAGAGCTTGAGGGGTAGGATCGAACAGTGCCATGCAAGTTAGCTGCCCGAAAATAGCAAAGTCACAGCTTGAGGGTCTGTCCCCTAAAATAAAAACGAATAATTGCAGATGTTTATCGAATACTTTTAAAAATTTTATGAAGCTTTTCTCGATGGTTCTCGCTGTAACCGAATTGGAGCCCACATAGCTTAAGCGGGATATCTGCAGCTCACTGATGGCTTTCGATTTCTCTTGTAAAAGCTGTTCATCGGCAGTGGAATTCCCCCATCGGGGTAGCATCTGCCCTGCTTTTTTGATGTCTGCTGGATAGCTCCAGCGATAGTGAAACATAGCTTTGGTGAGCCACTCATCGGCGTAGTCTTCAATTAAGTAGTTAATAAAGGCAAGAGTGCCATTGCTTGGCACTACCCCCCTATCAGCAAAGCTGCTCTCCAGAAACCTAATGACGGGAGTTGAGTCGCAAACTGCAAGCTCAGCCCCATCATCGTCTTCGAGGTAAAACGTTGGCAATAACTCAACCTTTGGCTGCGGCCTAGATGGGAACCGCTCTAAGTTAGGTCCAAGTTGATGGCGGGCCCCTTGAAGCAAGCGATACGGGATGCGGCGATACCTTAGCAAGGCAAGCATTTTTCGCGTGTAGGGAGATCCGGGCACCCCTTTCAGTTCGATGTATCCCTTAGATTTCACTTGCGCCGCGCTCTTTAGCTAATTGATATTACTAATATGTAATTTTATTTTTCAGCGCCCTGCTGCTGTTCGAGGCGACGGGCACCAGCCAAGATGCCGGCCAGCGCATAATTGCCCTCATGACAGGCATATTCATACATAGATTCTTGCATTGGGCGCCCACTAAATAAAAGCTCGCCAGTAACGGCTTCACTGAATGTTTCTGAATCCTCTACTGTGAATCTGTATAGAATCTCCTTATCTGCAATCCTACTAAAACGTTCAGTAACTACCATATTTTCAGATGAACCTCTAAAATTTTGCTGGGAATTAAAACCTTTAGTGACGACAATTAATGTATCTTCTTGCCAGTAGCCAACAGAATCGCCCATCCATTTCTCCATACCATTCATATGCTCATCGTCACCAATTCGAATGATTCTGGCATCATGGGCCATCTCCGCCAAAATCATTACATAATCGTCTGTCTGCACGAACTGGTAATTATTGTTATACATGACCGGCAGCATCGGTGGGCCAGAATGAGAGCCAAATGAAAGCAAGCAGCGCTCTGCTAAAGGCCGACCCTCCGGGCCATCATAAGGCCCTGGGGCGCCTTGCGCCCTGCGAAAGCGAGCCATAGGGTCGCCTATATAAGGAATCTGGCCGTCAGCGGGCTCAATAAGTATAGATGATCTGAACTGGCCATTAATACGCAAAATGTCGGTACCGACATCCTTCCAAAACTCGTTATAGCCGTCGTTCGTATCGCCATCATCGCCTGCCTGGGCACCAGCGCCTGCTTCCCTGTCCGGGTTGCTTGCTGAATACTCGGCATTCAAATAGCTCTGATTGTCAGTGACCATGCGCTCAACGGTTTGTTCGCTGAGAATCAACGTCTCACCAAGCTCTTTAGGCCGACTTAAAGGCGTTAGGGTTTTGTTTGTCCAAACTCCTTGCAAATCAGGTTTTCCGGAAGCTGTTCGAGGCGTCTCCCAGTCCTGTGCGAAAAGCAGGCTCGGCCCGAGCAGCAAAGCAGCCGCCAATCCGATAGGACCAAGTGGAGTTCTAACTAAAACTTTTATATTCATTAACTTATCTCAGTAATCTAATAAATTAGATAATATTTGGAGAGCGGTTTAAGCACAGTATAGATTTATTGAGTGTCGAAACTAACGTAAATATTGCAGGTTTTCAAAAGTAAACGGAGAACCCCTCAGTTAGTTTCAACTTTTTTGACAAATCACTACCTATGCTTAAAGTAAGCGATATGGTCTGTATTAGTGGGCGCATCGACATTCGGTTGCAAATCAAGGCTAAGCGAATGCTTTATTTTTTACCTGGCAAATATGTAAGTGGCCACTAATAAAGAGAACGCCATAACCCATAACGGTTTAGACTAGACAAGCAGACTTCGATAAGTAACGTTAGATATCTAGCGTTGGCAAGGATTGGTTCAATATTATAGGAACAGCGATAAGGCGCTGCACTGGAGCCAGCTGCAAATAAAACGCTTCAGCAATCGTCATCCCGAAGCCTCATCGCTGCGCTATATCATTTCATCAATCACCTTTGTTGAGATGGCAAACACCCAGTCGCGAGTCCCTTTGAGAGACACAAGACTTCAAAACTTGATCAAGTTGAGCCCAACTATTACTAATTCAACTTACCTTTCGCTCGTCTGAAGAAGCTTATCCTAGCGCAATTGCTTGCTAACTTTTATAAAGTCCGCGCGACTCACGCCACTCAATATCACTGAGAATTTTTAATCCGATCCAGCTGGCGTTAAAGAATAGTGCTATGAATACGATAGTCTTTATATCCGGTCACCGCTATATTCCTACATTGCGCTTGATTTTTAGCCCGCTTTAAAAGTAATCTCTAATAATTACAACGTTTTATATCCTAAATACAAGCTAAACTATGAAGTCACCTACGGCATTCTTCGACACTCTTGATCGCATGGACAACCCTTTTAAAAATAGGGTTCAATCGATTGCTCACCTTTTAGAGAATGCGCCAGAAGACGCTCTTAATGATTATCAAAACGCGAGCGAGTTCGTTTTTAGCTACAGAGGAAGCCCTGATACGTTCAGCACCTACCGCCGAGAAATCGAACATATGCTGCACTGGTGTTGGCTGGTTGCTAACAAGTCACTCAAACAAATTGTTCGCGAAGATATAGAGACTTATGCCGAGTTTGCGAGAAACCCTCCCCCTCATTGGATCGGCACTAAAAACGTGCCAAGGTACTTAGATAAAAACGGCCAAAGAGAACCAAATCCACAATGGCGCCCGTATGTAAGTGCAGGAGGTGAGTACGTGGCCTCTCAAGCAGGCCTGCAGTCACTCTTTAGTGTACTAAGCAGTTTCTTTAACTTTCTTATCCAAGAGAATGTTTTAAAAGCAAATCCTGTGTCTCAAATTCGTCAGAAGAGTAAATTTATTCGCAAACATCAATCGCAAGGAAAAATCCGGCGTTTGTCTCCTTTGCAATGGGACTTTGTGATCGAATCCGCCGAGAGCATGGCACAGCTCGATCCCGTAATTCATGAGCGTACCCTATTTATTATGAATGCCCTTTTCGCTATGTATCTGCGGGTATCGGAGCTAGTCGACACCTCTAGATGGCAGCCTCAGATGGGCCATTTCCAACTCGACCAAGAAGGCAACTGGTGGTTTTTGACCGTCGGCAAGGGCAATAAGGAAAGAGAGATATCTGTCAGTGATGCCATGCTTGTCGCACTAAAGCGCTACCGTAAGTCTCGAGGACTGCCGGTGCTGCCAGGGCCCGGAGAGTCCGCGCCCCTTATTCACAAGACTCGCGGCAAGGGCGGCATCACTAGCACCAGACAGATCAGAGGGATTGTTCAAAAGTGTTTTGACACGGCTGCAGGTAAGATGCGCCGCGAGGGATTTGAAGAAGATGCTGAACGCTTGTCCGACGCCACCGTCCATTGGCTTCGGCACACAGGCATTTCAGAAGATGTAAAACACAGACCCAGAGAACACGTCAGAGACGATGCCGGACATGGCTCCAGTGCAATAACCGATCGCTATATTGACGTAGAGCGAGCGGAACGCCATGCCTCGGCTAGGTCTAAGGTAATCCGCTAAGCTCGTCGATTGCTCCGGTCGTGGTATCTGATAATCATCTAAAGGGCTTCTCAGAGCCACTGTTTTAGCTTAGTCTCTGAATCCTGCCTTTTAAAGTACACGACGTGTGGCACCCTGTTTTATATTTCACAAGGACACACGTATTATGTGGGGAAATATGCATACATTCATTAGATCACTGCCCGGAATTAACCAAGCTCTTAAAGCCAGTCTCTTTTCGTTCTGCGTTTTGCAATCGAGCCTGCTACTTGCTCAAGAACAGTCTCAACAGCTTCACACCGTTCTCGATGTCGACACGCTCTACCAAGCTGTCAATAGCGAAGCGGTGCATGGCCAAACAGCGCTTGA